>Ga0208044_1000243_pt1 | contig 46922 bp, 39 predicted proteins | sample Sb_taG_8_FD_187712 | JGI IMG/M metagenome (GOLD analysis project Ga0208044, IMG submission 187712) | Peat soil microbial communities from Weissenstadt, Germany - Sb_50d_c_BC metaG (SPAdes) (version 2) | ecosystem: Environmental > Terrestrial > Soil > Wetlands > Peat | place: Germany...
GCAAGACCGATCCGGAACGAACGACGCTGTTCCCGGTCGACGGGGAGCTGGATGCCGACCTGATCGCGGCCGGACTGGCCGCCAGACTCGGCACGTTCGGCGAGTTCACCACGGTCACGGCCTGGCAGCGCAGGCAGGCGCGGCATCGGCCGGCCGCGCCGCTGCCCCTGGTCGCGCGCACGCCGTACTTCTGTTCGGGGTGCCCTCACAACAGCTCGACGAAAGTTCCCGAGGGCTCGCTGGTGGGCGGCGGGATCGGCTGCCACGCCCTGGTCCTGCTGATGGAGCCCGGCGCGGTCGGCGACGTCGTCGGGCTGAGCCAGATGGGCGGCGAGGGAGCCCAGTGGATCGGCATGGCCCCCTTCATGCGCACCCGGCGGCACCTGCTGCAGAACATCGGCGACGGCACCTTCCATCATTCCGGCAGCCTCGCGGTCCGCGCGGCGGTCGCCAGCGGCGTCAACGTCACCTACAAGCTGTTGTACAACTCGGCGGTGGCCATGACCGGCGGCCAGCAGGCGGTGGGGGCGATGCCGATCCCCGCCCTGACCAAGATGCTGACCGCCGAAGGGGTCCGGCGCATCGTCATCACCACCGCCGAGCCCCGGCGCTACCGGCGCGCTGACCTCGCGCCGCGGGTCGAGGTCTGGCATCGCGACCGGGTGGTGGAGGCCCAGGAAGTGCTCAGCCAGGTCGAGGGTGTCACCGTTCTCATTCACGACCAGGAGTGCGCGACCGAGCTACGCCGCAAGCGGAAGCGCCGGCTGGCCGCCGATCCAGCCGAACGGGTCATGATCAATCAGCGGGTCTGCGAGGGCTGCGGCGACTGCGGCGAGAAGTCAAACTGCCTGTCCGTTCAGCCCATCGACACCGAATTCGGCCGCAAGACGGCCATCGACCAGTCGTCCTGCAACAAGGATTATTCGTGCCTGAAAGGCGACTGCCCGTCGTTCCTGACCGTGATTCCGGGGGCCAGGCCACGAGCCGGCCGGGCGACGATGCCCGCCTTGGCGCCGGATGCCATCCCCGATCCACCGCTCAGGTTCGACCTCTCCGCAGCGCCGCACACCACCCGCATCACCGGCGTGGGCGGTACCGGCGTCGTGACCTTGTCGCAGGTCTTGAGCGTGGCGGGCCGGATCGCGGGCCGCGGTGTTCGTTCCCTCGATCAGACCGGACTCGCCCAGAAGGGGGGCGCGGTCATCTCCGACATCAAGATCAGCGTCGGCGAGATCGAGCAGAGCAACAAGGCCACGGCCGGGGAGTGTGACCTCTACCTCGGCTGTGATCTGCTGGTGGCCGCGGACGCCATGAACCTGGCCGTGGCTGACCCGGAGACCACGATCGCGGTGGTGTCGACCACGAAGGTGCCGACGGGCAAGATGGTGACGGACACTACGGTGCCGTTCCCTGATGTCGATGCGACCGCGGACCGGATCCGGCGCGCCACCCGGGGCGCGGATTCTGTCTTCATCGATGCCCGGGGGTTGTCGGTCACCCTGTTCGGCACCGACCAGTTCGCGAACATGCTGCTGGCCGGGGTCGCGTTCCAGGCCGGAGCGCTGCCGCTGCCCGCGACGGCGATCGAGCAGGCGATCGAGCTGAACGGCGTTCAGGTCGAGCCGAACGTGCAGGCGTTCCGGCGCGGTCGGCAGAGCGTGGCCGACCCGGCTGCGTTCGCGCAGGCGGCCGCGACCTTGAGCGCCGCGGCGCCAGCGCGCAGGCCGACCGAAGCGGAGCAGCGGCTCATCCAGTCGGTCGGCGCAGCGCCAGGATCGGAACTGCACCGGATCGTTGCGGTCCGGATACCCGACCTGATCCAGTACCAGAACCTCGGCTACGCCCGCCGGTATGCCGATGCCGTCGCCCGGGTGCGGGAAGCCGAGGACCGTTCGGTCCCGGGAGAGAGCGCGCTGTCCGAAGCGGTCGCGGAGTTCGGCTACAAGCTGATGGCGTACAAGGACGAGTACGAGGTCGCGCGCCTGCTCACCGATCCGCAGGCGGAGGCGGTCGTCCGCGCCGAGTTCGGCGAGGGCGCCCGCGTGTCCTACCAGCTCCACCCGCCGGTACTGCGGGCCCTGGGCATGAGGCGCAAGCTGAAGCTCGGGCCATGGTTCCGCCCGGCGTTCCAGCTCTTGCGGGCGGGCAAGATCCTGCGCGGCACGAGGCTCGACCCGTTCGGCTATGCCCGGGTGCGCCGGACCGAACGAGAGCTGATCGAGGAGTACACCGCCGCCATCGACGATCTCCTGGGTCAACTGAGCGCCGAGACCTACCAGCGTGCCGTCGAGATCGCCCGGCTGCCCGACCTCGTTCGCGGCTACGAGAACATCAAGCTCGCCAACGTCGCGCGCTACCGGGCCCGGGTGAAGGACCTGCTGACCGAACTGGCCATGGCCAGCAGCCAGTAATTCATCCGGGACGGCGGGGAAGCCGGCTGGGGGTGGCATGGCGCGTTGGCGCCGGATAGCGAAGTCCGCCGAGCGGGCATGGGACGCGCCCTCGGCCGTCAGGGCTCCCTGGCTCGGACAGGCGGTAACACCAGGTCCGTTCGGGGTAATTAAAATCCTTCTGCCGAACGGACCTCGTGCCTGCCTCACCAGAGGGTGTATCCGCCGTTGGCCACCTCCCGCTTACGGGATGCCGCCAGCATGGTGCAGGAACCTTTGCAGCGAAGGCCTGCCACTCGTCCGGGCTGAACCTCAGCGCCCCGCCCCCGGGGTTCCTGGAGTCTCGCACCGCGACCTTGCCGCTGCGGGTCCTGGTGACCTCCACGCAGTTCGCGCCGCTGTTGCTGTAGCTCGACTTGCGCCACGGGGTGGTCACGTCATCGTGGTTCATTGCCCTGCTCGGCGGACGCTTCCTCTAAGCACACATTAGACCGGCAGGTTAGATGTCCTCTCCGACGGGCTGATGTTGGTCATGATGATCCTTTCCCCCGGATGCGGTAGCCATGAACACGGCGTTGGCGACCGCGCCCGCGCCGGTCAGTATCGCCCAGCCCCAGTGCCCGCTGACCAGCAGGATGACGGTCAGCGCGGCCAGCCAGGCGATGACCAGCACGCGGATGGCGATGACACGCTGCGTGCTCATAATGAACGTTTCTTATTAGCGCCAAGGAATTGGCGGGCAATGGCACGGGCCGCTTTCCAGTTTAGCTCGGCGGCTACCCGGCCTCCGCATCGGTAACCTGCAAGCCCTCCACGCCGAACAGCCATCAGCTTGCCTCGGCGAGGTCCTCGGTGAACTGACTGTTGTAGAGGGCGTAGTAGACGCCGCGGCGGCGGAGCAGGTCGGCGTGGTTGCCCTGCTCGACGATGCGCCCGGCGTCCATCACGATGATCGTGTCCGCGTTGCGGATGGTAGACAGCCGGTGGGCGATGACAAAGCTGGTCCTTCCCTGCCGCAGCCGGGACATTGCCTCCTGGATGAGGATCTCGGTGCGGGTGTCGACGTTGCTGGTCGCCTCGTCGAGGATGAGGATGCCCGGGCTGCCCAGGAACGCCCGCGCGATCGTCAGCAGCTGCTTCTGCCCGGAGGACAGGTTGGAGGCGTCCTCGTCCAGCAGCGTGTCGTAGCCGTCGGGCAGGGTCCGGATGAAATGATCGGCGTACGCGGCCCTGGCGGCGGCGACGATCTCCTCGCTGGTCGCGTCCTGCTTCCCGTATCCGATGTTGTCCCGGATCGTGCCCGCGAACAGCCAGGTGTCCTGCAGCACCATGCCGAAGCACCGGCGCACCTGGTCGCGGGTGAGGTCGCGGTAGTCGGTGCCGTCGAGGGTGATGGTCCCGGCGTCGATCTCGTAGAAGCGCATGAGCAGGTTGACCACGGTGGTCTTGCCGGCGCCAGTCTGCCCGACGATCGCGATCGTCTGGCCGGGCGCCGCCTCAAGGGTGAAGTCCTCGATCAGGGGCTTGTCCGGCTCGTAGCGGAAGGACACGTGGTCCAGCGTTACCCGCCCCGTAACCTGAGACGGGGCCGTGCTGGGGCTCCCGGCAGCGGGAGCGCGCTCGGGAGCTTCCTCCGGCGCGTCCAGGAATTCGAACACCCGCTCCGCCGACGCCAGGCCTGACTGCAGCATGTTCATCTGGCTGGCGATCTGGGTGATCGGCATGGTGAACTGGCGGGAGTACTGGATGAACGCGGTGATGTCGCCGAGGGACATCCGGCCTGAGGCGACCCAGTATCCGCCGAGCACGGCGATTACCACGTAGTTGAGGTTGGCGAGGAACTGCATCGACGGCTGGATGACCCCGGACAGGAACTGGGCGCGGAAGCTCGCCTGATAGAGCTGCTGGTTCTGGCGGCCGAACTCATCGATGGTGGGCCTGCGCCGGCCGAAGACCTGCACGAGCGCGTGGCCCGTGTGGGTCTCCTCGACTAGCCCGTTCAGGGTGCCGGTGCGGTCCCACTGGTCCGCGAACTGGACCTGGGAGTGCCGCGCGATGAGGAAGGTGACGACGAGCGCCAGCGGGATCGTGACCACCGATACCGCTGCGAGCAGCGGTGAGATCCAGAACATCAGGGCCATGACCCCGATGATCGTGAGCACCGAGGTGAGCAGCTGGTTGAGTCCCTGCTGCAGCGTGGTCGTGAGGTTGTCGATGTCGTTGGTAACGCGGCTGAGGATGTCGCCGTGCGGGTGGCTGTCGAAGTACCGCAGCGGCAGCCGGGCCAGCTTTTCCTCGACCTCGCGTCGCAGCCCGTACATGGTGCGCTGGGTGACGCCGGCCATGATGAATCCCTGGCCCCAGCCGAAGGCCGCCCCGAGCAGGTACACCAGGGCCGCCAGGCCCAGGATCCGGCCGAGCTGCGTGATGTCGACTCCTGCGCCGGGGATGACGTTCATGCCGGAGATCATGTCGGCGATTTGGCCCTGGCCGTGCGCGCGCAGAAGCGCGATGGCCTGCGCCTTGGTGACACCAGCCGGGAGCTGCTTGCCCACGACACCGTCGAACAGAACATTGGTCGCGGCGCCGAGGATCTTCGGGCCGGTCACCAGGAATGCGACCGAGGTCACGCCGAAGACCAGCACGATCACCAGCCGGACCCGCTCGGGACGCAGCCGGGCGAGCAGCCGCCGTACCGTTCCGCGCAGGTCCTTGCTCCGCTCCGGCGGCTGCCCCAGGCCTGGCCGGCCCATTCCGGCACCCCGGATCATGCCGCCCACCGGCCGCCCCATCATGCCGCCGCCTCCTCACCGAGCTGGGACACGACGATCTCCCGGTAGGGGTCGCAGCTGTCCATCAGCTCCCGGTGGGTGCCCATCCCGGCGACGCGGCCCTCATCGAGCACGATGATCTGGTCGGCGTGCATGATCGTGCTCACCCGCTGGGCGACGATCACGACCGTGGCGCCGCGGGTGCCTGTCTTGAGGGCCATCCGCAGCCGGGCGTCGGTCGCGGCGTCCAGGGCCGAGAAGCAGTCGTCGAACAGGTACAGCCGGGGCCGTTTCACCAGCGCCCTTGCGATCGAGAGCCGCTGCCGCTGGCCGCCGGAGACGTTGGTGCCGCCCTGGTCGATCGGGGCGTCGAGCTGGCCGGGCATGGCCGCGACGAAATCGCGGGCCTGGGCGATCTCAAGGGCATGCCAGAGTTCGGCCTCGGTCGCCTCTGGTCTGCCGAACCGCAGGTTGCTGGCGACGGTGCCGCTGAACAGGAAAGCCGCCTGCGGGACCAGCCCGATCTGGGCCCACAGCTCTTCGCGCTCCTGGTCCCGGACGTCCACGCCGTTGACCAGCACGCTGCCGTGGGTGGTGTCGGCGAACCGCGGGATGAGGTTGAGCAGGGTCGTCTTGCCGCTTCCGGTCCCGCCGATGATCGCGCTGGTCTCACCGGGCAGGAGGGTGAACGACAGGTCGTGCAGCACCGGCTGCTCGCTGCCCGGGTACCCGAAGGTGACGTGCGTGAACTGCACCCGGCCGGTCGTCCGCGCCGGAGTGATCGGCTTCGGCGGGTCGGCGATCGAGGGCGTCGTGTCCAGGACCTGCTCAACGCGCTCCGCGCTGGCCACCGCGCGCGGGACCAGGATCACCATCATCACCGCCATCATCACGGACATCAGGATCTGCAGGATGTAGGTCAGGAACGCGGTGAGGTTCCCGATCGGCATCGATCCCTCGCTGACCAGGCGGCCGCCGAACCACAGCACCGCGACGCTGGACAGGTTCAGGATCGCCATCAGCGCCGGCATGGCCAGCGCGAAGACGCGGTTTACCCGCAGCGCCGTGGCGGTGAGGTCGGCGTTCGCCTCGTCGAAACGCTGGCCCTCGGACTTGGTGCGGACGAATGCGCGGATCACCCGGACCCCGGTGATCTGCTCGCGCAGCACTTGGTTGATCCGGTCGATCTTGACCTGCATGACCCGGAACTGCGGCACCACCGTGATCAGCATGGCGCCGATGACCACCGCCATGACCGGCAGGGCGACCGCCAGCAAGGGCGACAGCGCGGCGCCCTCCTTGACGGCCATGATCATCCCGCCTACGCACATGATCGGGGCGATGACCATGAGCGTGAGGCCCATCTGCAAGAACAGCTGGATCTGCTGGATGTCATTGGTGTTGCGCGTGATCAGGGACGGCGTACCGAAGCGGTTCACCTCGCGGGTGGAGAAGGACTGAACAGCGGTGAACACCGCGGCCCGCATGTCCGCGCCGGCCCCCATCGCCACCCGTGACGCCCAGTACACCGCCACGATCGCGAGGACGCCCACCGCCAGGGCGATGGCCAGCATGATCCCGCCTGTGGTCCAGATATAGCGGATGTCCCCCTTTTCGACGCCGTTGTTGATGATGTCGGCGTTGAGGTTGGGCAGGTACAGGTTCCCTATGGTCTGCGTTACCAGCAGAATCACCACGATGGCGACCTGGCGGAGGTAGGGGTGCAGGAAGCTGCGCAGGAGCCGGGTCAGCATGGCGGCGGGCTTCCCGTGTGGCCGGCCGTGCCCTGCTCCTGGGCCCGCCGGAACGCACGCTGCAAGGCGGCGAGGCCGCGCGCGATGATGTCGAGTTCGTCGTCGCCGAGCGGCTGCAGGAGGGCGCCGATGGCCCGCTGGCTCGCGACCGTCCAGGCAGCAACGCACTGGCGGCCCTCCGGGGTGATATGCAGCCGGACAAGGCGGCCGTCATGCTCATCGCTGTCCTTGCGGACGATCCGCTGGGCCGCGAGACGGGTCATCAAGACCGACACCCGGCTCTTCGGCAACCCGGTCAGCCGGGCCAGCTCGTTGACGGTGATACCGGGGTGCTCGGAGATCTCCCGTACGGCGGCAAGGGACACGCCGTACACGGGAAACGGGACCTGCTCGCTGACAGCCAGTTGTACATGCTGGCGGCGGAAACCCCGCACCACGTCCCTGAGCAGCTCGATGATCTCGTTCTGCATCTCCGCGCGGCCTGGCGCAGGATTGGCTCGGGCAGCCGCCCGGATAATCGTTTCGCCTGGAACGTTCACGCCGTAACAATGCTGCCGCCCGAGCTCGGGGGCCAACGACAAATGTCCCCAGGACACGGGACCTTGGCCACCGACTGCGGCCGGACCCTACCACCTCACTCTTGGCTGGCCTCGGGCCTGCCTGCGGGCAGCCTCCATGCGCAGTGAGCGCACGTACGGCCAGGCGACCTCGACCGCCCGCGCGTACAGAACGGCAACCCACAGGCACAGGCCTGCCAGCGGCAGCTCGAGCCCGGCCGCTACCCCCAGCGCGACTGCTGAATGCCCGGGCTTGGCGGTGAGGACGTTGAACCAGGCGTCCCTCAGCAGCAGGGCTGCGGCGACCGCGACCAGCACCTCCGCAACTGGCCAGCGGCGGAGCAGCGCGACCGCGCTTACCGCGAGGACGATGGCCAACGCGAGGTCATAGCCGGCCCTCGCCAGCCCCCAGTGGGCGGCAAGCTCGGTTTGCGGCAAGGTCGCGAACAACCAGGCGATCCAGGGGATGAGCACGATGACAAACCCGAGACAGGCCGTCGGCAGCCACCACGGCAGCAGCAGGCCCGGCTGCTCGGCGTGCCCGCGAGGTGTCCACTGCCGCCACCGGGGCTGGCTCCCGGCAAGCGCATCATCCAGCAGGGCCGGGTAATTCCCGGCCGGGGGCAGCAGGCGGCGATGGCGGATCAGGAAGCCTGCCCGTTGCAGCGACGGCCAGGCCTCGGCGACCGCCCTGGCGAAGCGCGCAGCCACCCACGCGAACAAGACGGCCAGCGGCAGTTCCGCGAAGGCCGCCTCGCCGATTGCTGCCACGGTCGCGCTCCGGCCCTGGCCGACGGAACTGAGCACGTCCAGCCACGCGTCGCAGCACAGCAGGGTGGCGGTCATGGCCGCCAGTACTTCGGCCAGGGCGGAGCGGCGGAAGAGCGCCAGCCCGGTGGCCGCCAGCAGCACGGCGAGGGCCACGTCGAAACCGCCCCAGGCCAGCCGCCAGTGCGCGACCAGGTGCAGCGGCGGCGCGGAGGCGAACACCCGCGCGATGCCGGGTACCAGCGCGAGGCTGAGCACGGCGAACAAGTAGGGCACCCAGCGCGGCACCAGTATCTCGTCCACGCCGCGGGCAGTCCGCCGCGGCTGTGGCCCGCCGGGTTCAGAGGTTCTGGAGTTCTGCCGGATGTCCCATAGCGCTTTCATGCGTGTGCGGCCGGGAATTCCTGCTTGCCGGCCGCGGGGTGGCCGGGCGGCAGCAGGGCTGCTGCGGTACTGCCCCTGACCTGCCGGAGTTCGTCCGCGTTCAGCCCGCTCTCGCTGAGGTAGCCGAGGTGGTGGCGGAATTCCTGTTCGTTGCAGTAAGGGTAGTCGGTGCCGAACAGCAGGCGGTCGGCGCCGAAGGCGTGGCAGGCGCTGGTGAGGGCCTCGGGTGAGCCGGAGACGGTGTCGTAGTACATGCTGCGCAGGCCGCCAGTGATCTCCATGGTGCTCTTGCAGGTCACCCTAATCCAGACTCTGTGGACCGGCCAGGCACGGCGCCGGGCGCTTCACGGTTGCTTCATGCAGGCCTTGCACTATGGGCTCTATGCGCCCGCTCCGCGTTGACGGGTGGGTGGCCCGCGCTATCGACCAGTACTTTGCCCCGCGCCCGTCGTCGTGACGGGGTGCGCCCGGCCAGGGGAAAGGACCGTATGATGCGCAAGTTGCGGGCAGCCGGCGCCCTGACCGGCCTGTGCGTGATGACAGCATGCAGCTCGCCGCCGGCGGCGACGCCCGCCGCCGGCCAAGTCGGCGGCGGTCATGCAGCCAGCACGCCAGCCGCCTCCGCTGCCCGGTCCGGATCGGTCACGCCGGCCGCGCGAACCGTCCCGGCCACTGCGACGGCCAGCGCGGTCGCGGTGCCTGTACCCGCGCCGCAGGTCATCATCACCCGGGTGCGGACCACGGACGGATCGGTGGTGACCGTGGTGACCTTCCGCGGCCCGGTGCAGTACGTGCTGCACAACGGCAGCCAGGACCCGGGGCCTGCCGCCGCCGGGCTGGTGCGCGCCGGCCCGGCCGTGACCGGCGCCGAGCGCAAGCGGCTGCTGGCCGCGTTCAACGGCGGGTTCAAGCTCGCCGCGGGCGCCGGCGGTTACGAGCAGGAGGGCCACGTGATAAGCCCGCTGCTCCAGGGCCTGGCCAGCCTGGTGATCGACCGCTCCGGCCACGCCCGGATCGGGGTCTGGGGACGCGGCGTGCCGGCGCCGGGCGAGGCGGTCTACAGCGTACGGCAGAACCTTCAGCCGCTCGTCCTGAACGGGCAGCCCACCGCGGCGGCGGCGGACTGGGGCCTGTGGGGGGCAACACTCGGCGGCGGCGCGTACGTCGCCCGCAGCGCCCTCGGCCAGGACGCCTCCGGTGACCTCATCTACGCCGCCAGCCTGTCCACGATCCCCGCCGACCTGGCGGACGCGCTGGCCCGCAGCGGAGCGCGGATCGCGATGGAACTCGACATCAACCCCGAGTGGGTCCAGCTAGATGCCGCCAGGACACCTGGCGGCCCGCTCGCGGCCGAGGTACCCGGCCAGAACCGGCCGGCCGATCAGTATCTTGTCGGCTGGACCCGGGACTTCATCACCGTCCTGGCCCCATCCGCCATGCCAAAGCCGACGGCGCCTCCGATCAACTTGAGGCTGCGGCCGTGAGCAGCTCGATGTCCAGGCCGGTTTCCTCCCGCATCTCGCGCGCGAGAGCGGCGGCCAGGGGCTCGCCTTCTTCGACCCTGCCGCCGGGCAGGCTCCACGACCTGCCGGTATCGGTGTCCTGGTTCAGTGATGCTCGCCGATCCCGAAGAAATCCACGCCGGCCTGTTCGGCGAAGACGCCCTCTTCGACCACGTTGCGGATCGTCTGGGCGTGCGACAGCGGCGTGCCATCAGCGTCGCCGTTCCGGTCGCCGAAGGTGTCGAGCCCGAAGGTGTATGTCATGTGAGGCTCCTTGCTTCCTCGCGCACGGCCTGCTCGAACTCAGGTAGCGGCAGCACGATCCCGAACACCGGGCCGTCCGGCTGCAGCACCCGGCCCGCCCGCAGGCTGCCCAGGCGGACCGGGTCGTAGCCGATCCGGTCGACCAGGTCCGCGATCGTGGCGACCGCCGCGGGGTCGTCGCCCGCGACGCCGGCGGCCCTCCGGTCCGGGGCGCCCGCCGGCCGCGCCCGGTCCTCGAGCTCGTGATAGCCGATGTGATTGAGCGCCTTGACCACGGCCGAGCCGGCCAGTCGCCGGGCCACGACCTCACTGCTCCCGCCGTCTTCGAAGGCGCCCAGCACGCCGTCGCTGGCCGGCCAGTAGTTCATCGCGTCGACCACGAGCTTGCCGGCCAGCAGCGCGGGATCGATGTCACCGAAGCGGTGCAGTGGTATCGCGAGCACCACGATGTCCGCGTCCGCCACCGCGTCGCTGGCCCAGCGCGGCTGCGCGCCGGGAATGACCAGCTCGATGATCAGCGTGATGTCGTCCGGGTCGCCCGACGTGGCGATGGCCACCGGGTATCCGGCCTTGATGGCCAGCCGTGCGATGACCGGCCCGACATGGCCCGCGCCGAGCACCGCGAGTCTCCGAACGCCTCGGCCGAGGCTGGAAGGATCTGATCCAGCGCGTCTGCCGGTCGCGATGAAACCGCGGCCGGCGAACGGCCCTCGCACACCCCCCCGTCGTGGGTGTGCGCCAATTTTGCCTACCGGCGGCGGAATGCGGCATCCAGCGCCGTCGTGCCGAAGTTCCACATGTTGTCGGCGACGTTGACCGTGACCCCCGGGGGGACGATCTCGTCGATGCGGTCAAGCACGTCGCTGGTCAGCTCGATCCCGTCGGCGGCGAGGTAGCTGTCCAGGTGCTCCATGGTGCGCGGACCGATGATCGCGGAGGTGACCGCGGGGTGGCGGGTGACGAACGCGACCGCCATCTGGATAAGGGTCAACCCTGCCTCGCCGGCGAGCGCGCCGAGCGCGTCGGCGGCGTCGAGCTTGGCGGCGTTCGACGGGTCGCTGGCGTCATAGCGCGCTGGGAGGCGACGCGACCGCGCGGCGGAGCCTGGCCCGCTGACCTCCTGGCCCTTGCGGTATTTGCCTGACAGCCAGCCGCCTGCCAGTGGGCTGTAGGTCATGACGCCCATTCCGTGACGCTGGCAGGTCGGCAGCACGTCGTATTCGATCGCCCGGGTCAGCATGGAGTAGGGGGGCTGTTCGGTGCGGAACCGCCCGTGGCCGCGGCGATCGGCGACCCATTGAGCCTCGACGATCTGAGAGGCGGGAACCTTCGACGCGCCAAAGGAGCGGATCTTGCCGGCGCGCACGAGGTCGGACAGGGCGCCGAGGGTCTCGTCGATGTCGGTGTCCGGGTCGGGAACGCCCACCTGGTAGAGGTCGATCCAGTCGGTCTGAAGCCGGCGCAGCGATCCCTCGACCCCCTCCGTGATCCACCGCCGCGACGCTCCGCGATGGTTGGGGTCCTCACCGAGGGGAGGACCGAACTTGACGGCGAGTACCACGCTCTCGCGCCGTCCGCCTGCCAGCGCCTTGCCCAGGATCTCTTCTGACTCGCCGGCGGAGTAGCCATCGGCGGTGTCGATGAAGTTGATCCCGGCGTCCAGCGCCTTGTGGATGATCTTGATCGCGTCGTCGTGATCGGGGTTGCCGAACGCGCCGAACATCATCGCGCCCAGGCATAGCTGGCTGACCGAGACGCCGGTGCGTCCCAGAGTCCGGTATTCCATGATGAAGCTCCTTGAGCCGCCGCAAGTCAGTCGCGGCGGGTGGATAGGATCGGATACGCCAGCAGGCGGATAGCCTGTCCACTTCACTGTAGCGACAAACGGATAGCTTGTCCATTTGGAGTTCCGATGCCCGCTCACCAGATCCCGGCACCTACGAGACGAGCCGACGCCGAGCGCAACCGCGACAAGATCCTCGCCGCCGCGCGCACCGCGTTCGCCGATCCTGATGCTGAGGTGTCGATGGCCGAGATCTCGCGACGCGCCGGAGTCGGCATGGCGACCCTGTACCGCAACTTCCCCGGACGCCAGGAACTCCTCGAGGCCCTCTACACCGACGAGGTCAATGCCGTCTGCGAGGCCGCCGTGACCGTCGACGGCGAGACGCCCGGAGCGGCTCTGGTGGCTTGGCTGCACCGGTTCTTCGCCTTCAGCGCCAGCAAGCGCCACATCGCCTCCGAGCTGCTCAAGCAAACGGACCGCAGCGACCCCATATTCGAAAACAACCGCACCCGGGTCATCGCCGCCGGCCAGCCGCTCCTCACCGCCGCGCAACACGCCCGCGAGGTCCGGGACGACCTCACCCTTGAACAGATCCTCGACATGATCGTCGCCATCGCCACGATCCACGGCGACACCGACTACACCGAACCAATCCTCCAGACCGCACTCGACGGCCTGCGCCCGATGCGAGACCCGTACACCCCCCGTCGTAGCGGGCGCCCAAATTGTCAGACTCAGGCATGAATATGGCGACAGACGTAGCGTGCTTGTTTCGCCGAGGGAAACGACTTAAGAAAGGGTTTGGCGCCTCGAGTCGGCCGGGCACCAGCTGGAAGGGTTGGCCGGTCACCGGCGCTGAGCGGGCTGGCATCCTGGCCCAGCGCATCGCAAGGATCACCCAGCCAGGGTGACTCCGCGCCAACCCGGGACGAATACGCTCGGCTGTTTACGCTCCCGTGGCGGCGATAGCTGAAAGGACTTTCTGTGAGCACATCAGCCGACATCGCCCGCGATCTGGCTTGCACTGCGGGTTCGGCACGTAAGCGGTTTCTTCTGTGAGCGCGGAGTCCGGGTTCGGCTCTCAATTGGAGAGCTTCCGCGAGGCGCGCCGGAACCTCGAAGCGTCAGTCCTTCCGCTCGCCACCTCGGTTGACGGACGCCGGTTCTCTTTTCAGGCCTCGCTGCACGGCTTGGAATTCCAGATCGGCGGCTATGTCGTGCTGGAGGGTGACGGCATACCGCGCCTTGGTCAGGTCCTCACCCTCGAACTCGATCGGCTGAGCACAGAACTGATGCTGCCGACTGGCGCCGGGGGCGTCCCGGAGAACCGGACGCAGGTCCAGATCCGGTACGCACGCGGCGAAGGCACCATCCTCGAAGGCGACCCGGCGCCGTTCCACGATGCGCTGGTTCGTGTCGCCACCGGGGCGGACGTGCAAGCGTGGCTGCAGCACAGCCAGCGGCGCTACGCGCAGCTGCGGCTTGGCGAGCTCGCGTTGGCCGCTGGCGTGCCGTGCCTCGCGGACGCGGGCGGCTTCAACCGGCACACATTCCTCTGCGGTCAGTCGGGGTCCGGCAAGACCTACTCACTCGGGGTAATCCTCGAGCGACTGCTGATCGAGACGGATCTGCGCATGGTGGTGCTCGATCCGAACTCAGACTTCGTGCGCCTGGGAGAAGTGCGCGGCGGCGCCGACCCGACGCTGGCCAAGCGCTACGAAGATGTGGCGCATGCAGTCGCGATCTATTCCGCCGACGCACCGGGAGAGCGAAGGCTGCGGCTGCACGCGGCCGAGATCGATCCGGCGACGCAGGCCGCCGCGCTCCGCCTGGACCCGATAGAGGACCGCGAGGAGTACGCCGCGCTGGCTGAATTTCTCGCGAGCGAGAGCCCACCCACGCTCGAGGCACTGACAGGAAGCGACCAGCCCGAGGCGCGCCGCCTCGGGCTGCGATTCCAGAATCTGGGCGTCGACCGCTTTACGGTGTGGGCGCCTGGCGAGGCGGGTTCGGTCCTCGACGCGGTCCACGATCAGGGCGTCCGCTGTGTCGTCGTTGACCTGGGCTCGCTGCCAACGCCCGAGGAGCAGTCACTTATTGCCGCAGCGGTGCTGAGCGACCTGTGGCGACGGCGGCAAGAGCGCAGCCCGATACTAATCGTGATCGACGAGGCCCATAATGTCTGCCCCGCTGACCCTCCAAACCAGCTCGTCGCGGTGGCAGCTGAGCACGCCATACGAATCGCCGCCGAGGGCCGCAAGTTCGGGCTCTATTTGCTTGCGTCAACGCAGCGCCCGCAGAAGATCGCCGGGAACGTCCTCTCACAGGCCGACAACCTCGTGCTGATGCGGATGAACTCGCTCGCGGACACAACTTTCGCTGCGGCAGCATTCTCCTTCGTCCCGCCGAGCCTGATCGAGCGCTCGGTCATCTTCCGCCAGGGCGAGGCCCTGATCGCCGGGAAGATCTCGCCCCAGCCCGCGCTGCTCCGCTTCGGCGCACGGATCACCGAGGAGGGCGGGGCCGACGTGCCCGCGACATGGGCTGCCGCGCGCTGATTCACCGGGCTGCGCACGTCGAAGCAGTCGAGCGCGATGATCCGCGGGCCGGACCGACCGGCGGCGGCGCACGGCGCCGGAGTGGGCGGACCCGGGGATTGCCTTCGGGTGGTGTCAGGCAGTGGGAGCCGAGGCAAACAGGTTGAGCCCCAGCGCTTCTGAGAGGTACCTGGTGATGCGTTGCCCCCGCACGCTGTTGCCTGCCGCATCGAGCGGCGGGGAGAACGTGCCGAGGCCCCCCTTGCCCGGCGACACAGTAACGATGCCTCCGGCGACCCCGCTTTTACCGGGGAGACCCACGTCGTAGAGCCACTGGCCAGAATGCTCATACAGCCCGGCCGTGGCCAGCACGGCCAGCACTCGCTTGCAGTAGCGGGTGTCGATGGCTTGCTCACCGGTTACCGGATTTACTCCGCCGTTCGCCAGCGTGGCTCCCATCACGGCAAGGTCCCGCGCGCTGACGCGCAAAGAACATTGGCGGGTGTAGACGTCGGTGGCGAGATCGGGGTCGCAGTACATGCGGCCGTAGCCGTCGAGGAGGTGGGCGATACCCCGGTTGCGGTCGTTGGTCGCCGCCTCGGACTCGTACACGTCATCGTCCATCACCAACCGCCGCCCGGCGAATCGCGACATCGCGGCGACGATGCTCTCGAATTTCTCCTCGGCAGTCGTGCCCGGCACCAGGCTTGTGGTGGCCATGGCGCCGGCATTGACCAACGGGTTCATCGTGCGATCGGCGTTGAGCTCGATGGCCATCACCGAGTTGAAGGGCAGGCCAGTGCTGTTGACGCCTAGTTTCCGGCGCGCCTCCTCATGCCCAAGGGTGTGACAGACCAGGGCGAAGACAAAAAGCTTGGAGACGCTCTCGATGGCGAACTCCTGGTCAGCGTCGCCAACCGAGAAGAGCCGACCACGAACCCCGGCAACACACACGCCGAAGGCGCTGGGCGACGCCGCTGCCAGGGCAGGAATATAGTCAGCGACGGCCCCCTCGTCGAGATGGCGATAGCGCTCGTAGCCGGCCGAGATGAGGGCCTGCACGTCAGCATCGGGCGGGAGCTCCCCGGTCGATACTCGCTCGGTCTCCGGGTGGTCGCCGGGGAGGGGATTGTAGTCCACGTTCATCAGGATTGCGGCGTTGAGACCCTGGCCCTCAGGCGGGGGAGGAAACGCCGCTCCACCTCCATCCGAATGTCGGTGCGATGTGATGTCTTCAGGCTGTCCGCAAGAGCCAGGAAGCCCGTCCGCGTCGGCATCAATCCGGTCCGGTGGTAGGCCTGTCGTCGTCGGAGGAAGCTGGTGCACCGCTGCCTGATAGCGTATCCGGAACCCCTTCCCAGGGAGGTGTCCCCTGCCCGGTTCGTTTGCCACCGCGACAGCTGTCCAGCCAGGTGCGGCCGGGGAGTGGGCTGCCTCCATCCATCCGGGCTGGGACATCGCAGGGAATGCCAACGGCGGCTACCTGCTCGCCATGGCCACTCGCGCCCTAGTCGGCGCCACCGGGCGCCCTGACCCCGTGACGGTCACCGCGCACTACCTGTCCCCCGGCCAGCCGGGCAGTGTCCGCATAACCACCCAGGTCCTCAAGCAGGGAAAGCGCTTCGCCACTGGCACTGCGACGATGTTCTCCGGTACCCGCCCGCTGCTGGCCGTGCTGGGTACGCTCGGTGATCTGTCACAGGCCGAGGGTCCCGAGCTCGTCGAGGGCGCACCCCCCGGGCTGCCCCCACCTGAGCAGTGCGTCCGCCTGCATCCGGCCGGCACCTTCCCGCCCCCGTTCATGGGCAGGGTTGATCTGCGGCTGCATCCGGACGACGCCGCCTTCGCCACTGGGCACCAATCCGGGCAGCCGCTGATGCGGGGCTGGTTCCGGCTTCCCCGCGCCGAGCCCGTCGACAGCCTCGCCCTGCTGTGCGCGGTCGACGCCTTCCCGCCCACCGCCTTCAACGCCCGGCTGCCGGTTGCATGGACGCCGACGGTCGAGCTCACCGCTCATATCCGGGCCAACCCGGCACCCGGCTGGCTACGCTGTCGCTTCTCGACCCGGTTCGTCACCGCCGGTTTCCTGGAGGAGGACGGCGAAGTCTGGGATAGCACCGGGCGCCTGGTTGGCCAGTCCCGTCAGCTCGCCCTCGTCCCCCGAAACTGAGATCCATCCGTGCGGTGCTGCCGGACCATCAAGGCCCCGGCCTGGGGAAGCGTGCCGACTCGCTAGCCGCGGGGCGACAGGTCGAAACACATTCGTCATCTGCGGTAATGGCATCGGAACGCGGCCCTCTTATGCTGCGGAGGACGGCGTCAATGCGCCTCCCCGCTTGGTGGGCGCGGCGCTATGAACACGCACGAGGTACCCCGGGGGCCGGGAGGTCGGTTGTCCCGTTGAGGATTGAGCCGGTCTGCTGAGGGCTGACCGCTCACGTTGTGGCTGGCTGTCGCTTGAACGCGGTCGTTCAGCTGGCTGCGGACCCGGCTATGGAGGCAGGCATGAGAGAGCAGGCACTATTCGATGCGGCACCGGCCCGGCCGATGCTGAGCGCAGCTGAGTGCGCCCGGGAGCTGCTGGCCGGGGAGGTCGCGATCGGCGGGATGTACGGTGTCTACTGAGGTGGAGGGGGCGGGTGGACCCGTCCGCTGGGGTGACGGCGATGTGTGCCTGCCATTCTGCGGTGACGAGTACCCGCCGCTCAAGGCTTCCCCTGGCGCGGTGATCTGTACTAAGCCGTGTCACCCGAAGACCGAGATGCACCTGAACGAAGAGACTGGCTGGGTGTGGCACACCAGTGAATAGCGGACCGCCGCCGTCCTGCTAGCCCGTGATGACCAGGGCCCGCGCCGCGGAAAGCAGGTCAGGCTCTCCGCCGACGTTGCCAATGCGCGCCTGCGCGCGGTGGGGTTTACCCGGCGATCAGGTCGAACTCGTTGCCTTCGATGTCGGCGAAGACCTGCTCAGCCATCTCCGCTGGGCCGAGCGCTAGCAGCTCTTTGACGGTGGTGAGCGGCACACCCACTTGGCGGAGGGCCGTAATCAGCCGTGCCTGTTCGAGCTGGCCGCCTTCGTAATAGCGGTAACCCGAAAGCTCATCGACGCGTGCCGGCGACAGGAGACCAAGTCCGTCATAAAGGCGAAGTGCCTTCGGTGACAGGCGGGATCGCCGTGCGAATTCGCCGATGCCCATCTCCACCAGCAAGCCATCTCCCTCGTTCTCGGGCAGGCTGCCCGATAGGCCCAGTGTGCGGGTTGCCCCAAGGGAAAGGTCAAACGGCCTTCCGCGCAACAACACAGCCGCCCGCGAGCCACTGCAACCGCTGCTGCACCACACATGTTGCGCAACCTGCCGTCGGGGCCGGGCGGGCGGGTATGGTTCGCTGGCCCTATGCCAATAGCCCCTGCCTTCCGTTCCCGGCTCATCGCCCGTGAGCCTTTGTACGGCGCCTGGTCGGTGATCCCGTCGGCGCTGAGCGTGCGGCTGCTGGCCGCCGCGGGCCTGGACTATGTGGTGATCGACCTGCAGCACGGCGGGGCCGCCGAAGCTGACCTGCCCGCGATGACCAGCGCGATCCGGCTGGCGGGGGCGACGCCCGTCGCCCGGGTCCGGCATGCGCACACCGCCGATATCGGGCGGGCTCTCGACCTGGGCTGCGAAGGCGTCATCGTGCCGAACGTCGACTCGGCCGCCCAGGCTCGCCAGGTGGCTGGCGCGGTCCGCTATCCGCCCGCCGGGTACCGGTCCGCGGGCGGCGTGCTGGCCGCGGGGGAGCCGTTCTGCCTCGTCATGGCCGAATCGGCCGGCGCTGTCGCCGAGCTCGACGCCACCTTGGCCGTCGACGGTGTCGACGGCCTGTACGTCGGCCCCGGGGACCTGTCGCTCTCCCTGGGCTGTGAGCCCGGCCCGGATGACCCGGTGCTGAACCGGGCCCTGCAGCGCGTCTGGGCGGCCTGCGCCGCCGCGGGTAAGCCCGTCGGGGTGCACGCGACCGATGGCGTCATCGCCCGCCGGTACCGCGAGGCCGGCTGCACCCTCATCACGACCGCCGTCGACGCGACCGCGATCACCCGCGACACCGCCGCCCAGTTCAGTCTCGCCCGGGCCTGAGCACCCGGGCGGGCCAGCGGAAGAACCACCGTGACATGGGTGGGCACTTGGCGGGAACCTGCGGCATTTGCGGACGATCAGTCCAGGAACAGCTCCTGACGGCAGACGAATGGCTATCGCGAGCGGTACGCTGACGTCATGACGTCCAGGCCCGGCGAAGATACCGGCTCCGGATCGCAGGCGCCCCCGCTCGATGATGTCGACCGGGCCATCGTGGCGGTGCTACGCGAGGACGGGCGCATTTCCATGCGGGCGCTGGCGGCCCGTCTGCACATCTCCCGGGCCGGCGCCTACCTGCGCGTCCAGCGGCTGGAGGAGGCCGGGGTGATTACCGGCTACTCCGCCTGGGTGGACCCGCAGCGGTACGGGTACGGCCTGTCCGCGTATGTGCACCTGAAGATCGCTCAGCCGGCCTGGAAGCCGCTGCGGGCCAGGCTCATGACGATCCCGGAGGTGGAGCACGCGGCGCTGGTGTCCGGGGACGCCGACATCGTGCTGCTCGTCAGGGCCCGTGACATCGCGGCACTGCGGGAACTGGTGCTGAACAGCTTCCAGAGCATGCCCGAGGTGCTGTCGACGCAGACCGTGCTGATCTTCGATGAGCTCGGGCGCGGCCCCGCAGCGGCGCGGTCTACAGATGCCGCAGGGCATTCGCCGGGGACTCAACGCAGTCGGCGATGAAGCGCAGGAAGCCGCCGGCCGTCCCGCCGTCGCAGACCCGGTGGTCGAACGCGAGCGTGAGCTCGGTCATCTGGCGGGGTACCACCTCGCCCTGGACGACCCACGGACGCGGGATGATCCGGCCGATGCCCAGGATCGCCACTTCAGGGTGATTGATGATGGCGGCCGAGCCATCCACGCCGAACACGCCGTAGTTGTTGACCGTGAACGTGCCGCCCGTCAGTTCGGCGGGACCGAGTGTGCCTTCCCTGGCCCGCCGGGTCCGTTCGGCGACGGCCGCAGAAAGCTGCTCCAGGGTGTGCACCTGGGCATCGCGTACGACGGGCACCATGAGCCCGCGATCGGTCTGGGCGGCGAAGCCCAGGTGCACGGGCGGGCTCATCACGATCTCGTCGCCTTCGATCCTGGCGTTGAGTTCCGGATGGCGGCGCAACGCGAGAATCGTGAACCGGGACAGCAGCGCCAGGAGGCTGATCTTCGGCGCCGACTCATCAGCGTTCAGCGCCGCGCGGAGCCTGAGCATCTCGGTAGCGTCCACGTCCACCCAGACGGTCGCCTCCGGGATCTCCCGTCGCGACCGGCTGAGCTTGTCCGCGACGGACTTGCGCAGGCCTCGTATCGGGATCCGGGTGACCCCGGCGGACCCAGCGGCCGGCGGGACGGCTGGCGCAGGCTCCGGGACAGACGCCGGCTCGGCCTTGCGGTCGTTGATAGCCGCGTCGATATCCTGGCGGGTGATCAGCCCGCCGCGGCCGGAACCGCGGATGGTCGTGAGGTCAACGCCGGCGCTGCGGGCGAGCTGCCTGATCAGCGGCGAGGCAACGGGCAGCCGGCCGTTGGACCCAAGCGGCGGAACGCTCTGGTCGCCCGCCGTAGCGGTAGCGGTAGCGGCAGCGGCTGCGGGGAAGCGAGGTGCAGGGATTGCTGCCGATGACCGCGTGGCCCGGTGACGGCGACGGCGCCCGCCGGAGGTGCCGTAGCCGATGAGGACATTGCCGCTCTCGCCGGCCTGATCCGGGCTGGCCGAGGACGTGACGACGCCCGGCTCAGCGAACCGGCCGGCGGTATCCACGGTGACCAGGGGCTTTCCGACGGCTACCATGTCGCCGGGCTGGCCGTGCAGCGCGGTGACGCGGCCGGCGAACGGCACGGGGACCTCTACCAGCGCTTTGGCCGTCTCAACCTCGACGATGGGCTGGTCGACGGTGACGGTGTCTCCGGCTTGCACGTGCCAGGTCACGATCTCGGCCTCGGTCAGGCCCTCGCCCAGATCCGGCAGAAGGAACGCGGGCATCTAGCCGCCCGCCTTCACGGCCGGGCGGGTCTCCTGCCACTGCATGCGGTCGATCGCGTCGAGGATGCGGTCGACGCTGGGCAGGTGATAGTCCTCCAGGTGCGGCGGGGGATAGGGGATGTCGAACCCGGTCACCCGCAGCACCGGTGCCTCGAGAAAGTGGAAGCACTGCTCGGACAGGCGCGCGGCGACCTCGGCGCCATATCCGCAGAACCGGCTCGCTTCGTGAACGACGATGGCGCGGCCGGTTCGCCGCACCGAGGCGGTCACCGTCTCGTCGTCGAAAGGGGACAGACTCCGCAGGTCGATGACCTCGACGCTGCGGCCCTCTTCCGCGGCGGCATCGGCCGCCTCCAGCGCGGTGCCCAGGGTTCCGCCGTACGCGATCAGGGTCACGTCGGAGCCCGGCCGTCGCACGACGGCGCGGTCCAGGGTGGCGCCGGCGTGGTCCAGGATCGTGGCCTGCCTCGACCAGTAGCGGCGCTTGGGCTCGAGGAAGATAACGGGGTCCGGGCATTCGATCGCCCGCCGGAGCAGCGCATACGCGTCCCCGGGCGTGGCCGGGGTGACGACCCGCAGGCCGGCGGTGTGCGCGTAGTAGACCTCGGAAGAGTCGCAGTGGTGCTCCACGCCGCCGATCCCGCCGCCGTAGGGAATACGGATCACGACGGGCAGCGCGACGCGGCCCCTGGTCCGGTTCCGCAGCTTGGCCAGATGGCTGGTGATCTGTTCGAAGGCCGGATAGGCGAACGCGTCGAACTGCATCTCCACGACGGGGCGCAGGCCATTCATCGCCATGCCGATGGCCGTGCCGACGATGCCTGACTCGGCGAGGGGGGTATCGAAGACCCGCGCGTCCCCGAACCTGGCCGCCAGCCCGTCGGTTACCCGGAAAACGCCTCCCAGCGGCCCGACGTCCTCGCCGAAGACGAGGACGGTCTCGTCCTCGCTCAGCGCATCGGCCAGCGCCCGGTTCAGGGCCGCCGCCATCGTCACCTCGGACGTCGTTACCGGCGGCCCGGGGCTGCGTTCAGCGATCGCGGTCAACGCGATACCTCTGGATCGTCCGCTGCTGCCGAAAGTTCGGCGGACAGCTCCTGCTGCTGCCAGCGCAGAGCCGGGGTCTGCTCGGCGTAGACGTACCGGAAGAGGTCAGCAGGATCATGCCCGGTGTCGGTGTTCACCCGCTGCCGCAGCGCCGCCGCCTCGGCCTCGGCCTCGGCCTCCAGGGCGGCGACAGCGGGCTCGTCGAGCAGGCCACGGGCGATGAGATGCTGCCTGATCCGCGCCAGCGGGTCGCGGGCGAGCCAGCCTTCCACCTCGTCCTGGCGGCGGTACCGGGTGGCGTCATCGGCGTTGGTGTGGCCCTCGATGCGATAGGTGAGCGCCTCGATCAGCGTCGGCCCGCTGCCGCCCGCGGCGGACGCCACCGCACGCTGCACGGCCGCGTAGACGGCAGCGACGTCGTTGCCGTCGACCAGCATGGCGGGGACCCCGTAGCCGATTCCCTTGTGGGCCAGGGAGGGGGCGGCGCTCTGCTTGGATAGCGGGACGCTGATCGCGTAGCCGTTGTTCTGCACGAAGAACACCACCGGTGACTGCCAGACGGCCGCGAAGTTCAGCGCGGCATGGGTGTCACCCTCGCTGGTCGCGCCGTCACCGAGCATGACCAGGGCGACCGTGTCCTCGCCCTTGAGCTTGGCCGCCTGGGCCAGGCCGACGGCGTGCAGCGTATTGGTGGCCAGCGGGGTGCACTGAGGGGCGACGCGGTACTCGTAGGGGTCATACCCGCAGTGCCAGTCCCCCCGCAGCAGCGAGAGCACCTCAACGGGATCTACGCCCCGGCAGACCACGGCCATCGTGTCGCGGTAGGTCGGGAACAGCCAGTCCTGCGGGCGGAGCGCGAGTACCGCGCCGACCTCGCTCGCTTCCTGACCGCGGGCTGACGGATACACGGCCAGCCGCCCCTGCCTGGTGAGGGCCGTCGCCTGAGTGTCGAAACGCCGGGCCAGCACCATCTTCCGGTGCAATGCGAGGAGCACGTCGTCCCCAGGCATATCAAGATCGGCGGACCGAACGGCCTTGCCATCAGCCTCCAGCAGCGTCAGCGGGATCCCGGTCGGTAGCAGCCCCGGGGGTTTTCTACCGCGGGGGACTGCGCGCGTCACAGACGTCACATGCGCTCCGATCGAAGGAAGACAACTAGTATCAATCCTGCGATCATGGGCGCCGAACATCTAGCCTTCAGCGTAAATCAGAGACGAAGTGACATATCAGACGCTGATATTTGGACGTACGGCGTATGTGATCCATTCGCAACCCCTCCGGGTGGACAGGTGGCCCTCGGCTCTAGCCGCCCACGAGCCGAATATGGCGCTGCGGCGATCTGGCTGTCGCGCAGCGCCCGCAGCCAGGAAGGGTCGCCATGGTCCTGGGTGGTGAGCCAGGGGTTCATTATCGGGGCCGCCGCCATCGCCCTGCGCATCGGCAATGCCCGCGCCGCCGCCCCGCTCGTGCTCGCCCCCTCTGCGGCAGCACCCGAGCACGCCGACACGTGACTAGCGAACCGCCGCGGACATCGACCTTCGGAGTGGCGTAGCCCGAGTCACGACCGAGCTCGGCCGGGCGTGCGCTCAGGAGCCTTGGAGGTGGGCCAGGTAAAGCTGGTGGAGCGCTTCCCAGTGCCGGGCGTCCGCTTCGGTGTCGTAGGTCAGGTTGTCGGGCACCGCGAATCCGTGGCGGGCGGGATAGAACTCCACGGTGTGGTCGACTCCGGAGCTGGTGAGCGCACTTCGGAGTAGCCCGGCCTGCTCGGTGGTGAACGAGTCGTCGTCGGTCGCGCCGGCCACGTAGACCGTGGCGGTGATACGGTCCGCCGACAGGTGAGGGCTCGACGGGTCGCCGGCGACAGCCAGCCTGCCGCCATGGAACGAGGCCGCCGCGGCAATCGTGCGGCCGAGCCCTTCCGCTGCGATCAGCGACATGCGCCCGCCCAGGCAGTAACCGGTGGTGCCGATCGCGGCTCCCCGCACCTCCGGTCGCGCCAGGAGGAAGTCCGCGTAGGCACCGGAATCGTCGATGATCCGGTCATTGGTGAGCACGCTGGCCAGCTCCGCCAGCCGGGCCCGCTCCTGGCTGTCGGTGAACACCGTGGCCACGTCGAAGGGTGCCCAGTGGCCCGCGCGGTAGTAAATGTCCGGGATCAGCGCGACGTACCCCATGCTCGCCAGCCGGTCGCCCATCTGCTGGAACGTTTCTCGCGTTCCGCATCCGTCCGGGAAGACCAGCACACCGGGCCACGGGCCATCCCCGTCAGGGATGTGCAAGGTCCCGTTGCTGTGGCCATCGGGTGCGGGGATCTCAAGATCCAGGCGTCGCATCCAGCTGCCTCCACGAGGCTCGTCGAAGATGATCGCCCGAAACGTATCACCACGGTCCGCGGGGCGTTCGCCGGGAGGCGGTCATCCGGCCATGGCCGCCGCCAGTCGCTTGCGCTCGGTCTCGTTGAACGGGATCGGCTGCCGGCGGCCGGCGTCCCAGCGGACCGTGATGACGCGCGCCTCGGCCGCCATTTCCCCCGACGAGGTGAGGATGGTTTCGCGGGTAACCAGGCTCGTGGTGCCCAGGCGCTCAGCCTGGATGCGCACGGCCACCTGCTGGTCTGGATAGCGAACCTCCGCGCGCAGGTCCACTTCAAGCCGGACAACCACATAGCTGGGATCGCTGCCGAGGGCCTGCACGTAGAACGCATCCCTGCCCTCCTCCAGGTAGGTCAGGAAGACGGCGTGATTGACGTGGCCCAGGGCGTCCGTGTCACGCCACCTGACACGGACAAGGTGCTCGAACATCGCGGCCATGTGCTCGCTCCTTACCGCGCTCAGGAACATCGTCCGCCACCTCACGCCGCTCCTGCCAGCCCGCGCGGGCACCAATCACGCGACGGCAGATCGGCAGTGATCGCCGCAAAGGCGCACCTCGGCCAGCCAGAACGCAGGTCAACCATATCGGCGCGACCGACCTCATGGTGAGCGTCGAACCGGCATCCGCTCCGATCGCCACGGCGTTCTCCGGCCACCCGGGACTGTCGCGTATCTCTTCTGCCGTGCCCGTCAAGCCCCGGTCACGCCGCGCGTGCGGCCCTGGTGCGGACGGTCTGGACGCGGACGGTCTGGGCGCGGACGGTCTGGACGCGGACGGTCAGGGCGCGGGCTCGGTGAGCCGGACCGTGGCGAGCGCGAGCACGGTGGCCATGTCGGCGGCGACGTCGAGGCCAGCGGTCGAGGCGAACTGGGCGGCGCCCTGGTCCGTGTGGAAGGCCCAGCCCTCGGGGCGGCCGACGCCGATCAGGGCGGCGGGGGCGCGGCGGGAGACGCTGCCGAAGTCGGTGGCGAAAGGCAACGGCGGCGGGTCGGGCTCGAAGCCGCGGCCCGCGGCGGCCAAGGCTCCGGCGACTGCGGCCGTGACGCGAGCGTCCGGCCGGATGCCGGGAACGAGGCGGCCGGCCCGCCAGGCGGCGCCGGACAGCGCGGTGCGCACGTCGAGCGCGGAGCGCTCGATTCCGGCCTCGTCGTCGGCGAAGAACAGCAGCGAGCCGGTGAGCACGAGGCCGGTGCCCTCCTCGACGTCGCCGTCCAGCACGAGGCGCTCGATCATCAGCCGGGTGCGAGGGACGTCGGCGGCGGCGCGCAGGAGTGTGCCGATGGCCTCGACCGGCGGCTGGGCGACGTCGTCGCGCAGCGAGCGGGTGCCGGCGACGGCGAAGGTGTCGCGGCGCATCCACATCGAAGCCTGCCAGACGGTATCGATGAACTCGGGGTGGGCGTAGAGCACCGCGTCGTAGTCGTCCCATACGCCGGCGGCGGCGGTCAGCCACTTGCCGCCGCCACGCTCGATGGTTCCGGGCGCGTGGATCTCGTCGGCCGGGCAGCCGACCACGACGAGTTCGCCGGCCAGTTGCTCGCGCAGCGGCGCCAGGGCCAGCGCGGCGCCGACGACCGCGCCGGCGATCAGGCCGTGGCCGCAGGAGTGGACCGCCTCGACCGAGCCGTCCTCGCGTACGGCCGCGACCGCGTCGTAGAGTGCCGCGATGCCGACGCGGCGGCCGGCGCGCTCGCCCGCCAGAGCCGCGCGGAACGCGGTGCCGAGCCCGGCCACGTCCCGCTCGACGCGCAGGCCCGCCTCGCCCAGCCGCCCGGCCAGGTGGGCCGCGCACAGGTGCTCCTCGTGCGCGAGCTCGGGATGCGCGTGCACGAACGCGACGGTGCCGGCGATCGCCGCCCGCTGCGCCGCCACGGCGGCGATGAGCTCGGCGTCGGCGATGGGCATGCGCAAACCCTAACCCTGGTGCCGGTCAGGTGGCGCGGTCGAGGGGTTCTATGAGCCGCCGCGCGGGGAGCGGCTGACGGGGAAGAACTCTGCGCTCAGCTGAGCCAGCCAGCAGGGGCAGGTAACGGTCTCGTGGCATTAGTTCGGCGCCAAGTGACCGCAGGAAGGGGCTGTCCCACTGTGCGTCGATCAGCGCGCCGCCCGCCTGGGCGAATCGCGCGGCCATGTCCGCGACCGCGATTCTCGCCGCGTTGGGACGCCGGCTGAACATCGAGTCCCCGCTGAGCACGAAGCCCGCGCCCATGCCGATGGCGCCCCCGATCAGATCGCCGTCCTGCCATACCTCGATGCTGTGCGCCCAGCCTTTGTCGTGCAAGCTGACCATGCTTTCCAGCAGTGTGTCGGTGAGCCAGCGGGGCTCGCGGTCCGCACGGCATTCCTCCGCAACCCGCCGGAATGAATCGTTGGCCGTCGTCCGTTCCCGGCCGCGCAGTAGCTGTTTCCTGACGTTGCGGCCCAGGTGAATATGTTCGACGTTAATCACTGGCCGGGGGTCAGGTGACCACCACGCCACCCAGTAAGGATCGTCGTGTGCGCTGCCGACGAGGCCGATCACGCCGTCAGAAACCAGATCCTCATACTGGAATTCGTTGATGTCGCGGGTGTAGTCGTCCGGCGCTGGGAACGGGAAGATCCCATGTTGGTAGGCGCTCAGGACGCTGGCCGGGCTCAGGTCTGCGCAGAAGGCGACGGGGCAGTCTCTCGCGCCCGGCGTGATCTTAAAAGATTCCCAGTCTGGGTAGCGGCTAACCGGCATAGCGGGCGGTCCTAATTTACATTTTTTTCCGAGCTTAAACAGAAGCCGCCGTTCCGGCCGGGCTCTGCAGGTACCCTGTGGCGATCAGCCGGGCGATGTTAAGATCAAGAAGTTTCTCATCGACAGGCGGGAAGGCTATGCCGCTGTCTCTTAGCGCCTGCTCCGCATTTGACCGGGTGTAGGACGGAAAAATGTGCTCGAGGTACATCTCCGCCACCGTGCGCCCGGTTTCCTCATGAAGATCAACGAAGAGCGGCACGAAGGGGGTCATCGGGTGGGCCGGGTTGTCTGCGGCATATATCAGCAGCTCGTCAACCCATTCGCGGTAAGGTATCGTCTCGACGGTGAATCCGTGACTGCGCAGCCGGTCAACCAGGGACTGCAGGAGCGCATATTTCGGACTGGCCAGATGATAGGTACCTCCAGCCGCTTCGACATGCGAAGAGATATACCTTATGGCGGCCGCGCATAGGTCAGCGGGCACGAAGTCGAGCGGCAGGTCGATATCCGGCGCCACGCCGGTATCCGTGATGAATCTTATCAGCGCGCACATTTCGGTAGCCGTGTTCCAGGCGCCGGTGCGATGATCTCCGGCAATGTCCAGCGGGCGGTAGATGGCCACCGGCAAGCCCGCACGTCCAGCGTTCCTGAGCAACTCCTCGGCCACGAACTTGGTCTCTATGTAGCCCATGAAGAGGTGATCGGCATAGGCAAGGGGCGTGTCCTCGGTTACGGTCGGCACGCCCATGGCGCCGAAACCAGCGAGCACGGTGGTGGTGGAAACGTAGTGAATAGGTATTCCCCGGTAAAGGCCGGCCAGCCGGATCAGCTCCCGGGTGCCGGTCACGTTAGCAGCTCGCAGGTCCTCGTACGGATAGATAAAGTTGACGATCGCGCCGGCATGATGAATGACGTCGATGGTTCGCGCCAGCTCGCTGAATATGCCGGGGGACAAGCCCAGGTTCGGCTCGGCGAGATCGCCGGCCACCGGCACGACGCGGTCCATGGCCAGGCCGTCGAGTTCGTAGCGCTCGGCCGTTTGCTCGATGCGCCGCAGCGCGTGCGCGGCACTCCGCGCCCGGACCAGGCAATGAACCCGCGCGGTGGTGGCGGTCAGCAGTTCACGCAGCAGGTGAACCCCGAGAAAGCCGGTCGACCCGGTGAGGAGAATCTCGCGCGGCCGCCGCCAGTCCGGCGGCGGGCCGCCGTCCCCGCGGACAGGCTCGAACAGTTCAGCCTCGCGGGTGAAGTCCACCCTCGGATCGGCGCCGTTAGCGGTGAGCCTTCCCGCGCGGGCGTCGTGCGTGGCGTTCGAGAAGCCGCGGAGCGTCGCGTCGCGTAGCAGGCAGCGGGTGAGCGGACGGACGTAGTTCGCGCTGATTCCGAACATGACGCGCACGCGCGCCAGCATCTCCGCGGCCAGAAGTGAGTTGCCGCCGAGCTGGAAGAAATCGTCGTCGAGGCTCACCCGTCCCGTCTTGAGCAGCCTGGACCACAGATGAGACATTCCTGCCTGTACCGGCGTGTAGCCCCCGTCGAGGCTCCCGCTGGCCGCGGTGCCGGGAGGCGGCAGGGCCCGCCGGTCGACTTTCCCGCCCCACGTCAGCGGCATCTGGTCTATCGCGATGAACACGGCCGGAATCATGAAGCTGGGCAGGCGAGCAGTAAGAAAGCTCCGCAGGCTCGCATCTGACGGCAGATCGTCTGCCGACCCGCCCCGTCCGCCGGTGTGGCGCGGTCGGTAATACGCCGCGAGTTGCCTGTTACCCGGGCCGAACTCGTGGGCGATAACCGCCGCCTCAGCGATGTCGGGGTGGCTGGCCAGGGCACTCTCGACCTCGGCCGGCTCGACGCGGAAGCCGCGGATCTTCACCTGGCGGTCTACCCGCCCGATGACCTCCAGGGTGTCGTCCTCGCGCCAGCGCCCGAGGTCTCCGGTGCGATACATCCTGCTCCCAGGCAGGACGCTGTGCCGGTTCGGCAGGAACAGCTCTGCTGTCAGTTCTGGCCGGCCGAGATACCCGCGGGCGACGCCGCAGCCGCCGATGTAGATCTCGCCCAGCTCACCCGTGGGCACCCGGTTCAGGTTCTGGTCCAGAACGAGCACGTGCGCATGCCGCAGCGGCTTGCCTACCGGGACGGAGGCGGGAGGCCCCGGGGTGAGGTGTTCCTCGTCTAGGTCGAAGAGGGTCGAGGTGATCGTCGTCTCGGTGAGTCCGTACGCGTTGAGCAACCTGGCTCCAGGCGCTGCTCGCATGGCCGCATGGCAGTCCGCGGGATTCGCCCGGTCGCCGCCGGTGATCATGAGGCGGACGCTGCGCAGCCGCTCATCGTCTGGTTCGGTGACGGCAAGCATCTGATGCCAGTAGGCGGGGGTCAGGTCGATGACGGTGACCCGCTCCTCCGCCAGGTAGCGGAGCAGATCGGTCGGCGCGACCGTCCCCGCGGCGGGCAGCATCAGGGTCGCTCCGCAGATCAGGGTCACGAGTACCTGCTCGACCGATGTGTCAAAGCCGAGGGAAGCCAGCTGGAGGACCCGGTCGGAGGGCGAAACCTGGTATTCGCGGGATATTTCCTGGCTGACACAGGCTAGGGAGCCATGGCTGACGGCGACGGCCTTGGGCTGACCGGCGGAGCCTGACGTGTAGATGGCGTACGCGAGGTCTTCCGCCCGCAGGCCGGCCCCGGGAGCCGTGGCCGGCTGGTCCGCCAACTGCGGGGCACACTCGTCGATGACAAGCAACCGTACGTCAGTTTCGCCGAACGCCCTCGCCTTCGCGCGGCCCACCAGAATGACCGTGGGGCGGGCTTCCGCGCATATCTGGGTGAGGCGTGCGGCCGGAACTGAGGGATCAAGCGGCAGGTACGCACCGCCCGCCTTCAAGATCGCGAGCAGACAGCGAATCGCTTCTATGCCGCGCTCGAGGCAGACTCCCACCAGGGTCTCCGGTCCGACGCCCATTCCCGCCAGATGGTGTGCCAGTTGATTTGCCAGCTGGTCCAGCTGGCGATATGTCAGCTGGGTTTCCGCTGAGACGACCGCGACCGAGTGAGGCCGGCGGGAAGCTTGCTCACCGAATAGGTCCTGAACGTAACGCACATTGTGCCCCGGTGCCTGCTTGGCTTCCCGGACGCTGACCGGAGCAATGTCCTTCCAAGCTGCGGCAACGGCAGCCAGGCAGGCCCGTTTGGGCATAACGGCCGACTGCTGCCGCCAGCCGGCCGGAAGGGCCAGCTCTGCTGGCCAGACCGCGTGCTGGCCCTGGTCGTTGACAGCGACGACGTAGGTGCTCTCGTCCGGCGATTCTGCTGTCTGTCGAGTTGGCGTGATGTACGGTTTATCCGTATTAGTCATAGTCCCGCTTGCGTGCGCGCACCTATCGTTCGCTGGACGTGACCAGGCCGTTCCGCCGTGTGGGCGATTTGTCCCGTCGGGTAATTCTTGCCCGCTGAGGGCAGCGCCGACACGCCTTATGGCCTGCAAACGTTAGCGCCGACAAGGATCCGCCGCGTCGACGAGATGAGGCGGCCGGTTCCGACGCGGGTTGTTGTCATAAATGTGATAAACCGTCACAGCTTTCACTTCTAGTCTATGGAGAAACCAGGAAATAGTGATGTGATCTTCGTGACAGTCCGGAGTGGAAACGTAACAAAAACGGTTTACTGAGCTTACTGGGCTTATTGGGGGGTGACGCTACGTGCGTGTGGTGGTGTTCCAGGGGAAGGATGTGGTTAAGCGCGGCGAGTGCACTGCCGAGGGCAGCGTGCTAAGGCGGAACGGTGAGCTTGGGTGGATTCCGTGATATCGCGACGGCATGTGCTGACGGGCTATTTCATTTGGGTGACACTGCTCGTCGCGGCGTACTACGGACTGCCCAGCCTGCGCGTCGAGGCATGGGGCCTGATCGGCCTGAGCGGAGTGGCTGGCATCGTGGCGGGCGTCGTCATCAACCGCCCTGCCCGCAAAGCACCATGGCTGCTGCTGGCCGGCGCGAACCTGAGCTTCACCGCCGGCCAGGTCAGCTTCCTCGTGCTGACGCAGCTCATGGCGACGAAGGTCCCGTTTCCCTCCTTTGCGGACGTCTTGTACCTGGTGACCTACCCGCTGTACGCCGCCGGGTTGCTGATTTTCATCTGGTGGCAGACCCCGGACCGGGACCGGCGCAGCCTGATCGACGCCCTGACCCTGACCGTCGGACTGGCCCTGTTGTCGTGGATCTACCTGATCCTTCCCTACGTGCACAACCCCGAGCTGTCCTGGATCCAGAAGAGCGTCGCGATCGCTTATCCGCTCGGTGACGTGCTCACCCTGGCGATGATCGCCCGGCTGCTCGCGCCTGGGACAGCGCGTACCGCCTCTGTTTACCTGCTTACCCTCGGGACCGTCGGGATGCTGGTGTCCGACGCGTCGTTCGGCCTGCTCCAGCTGCACGGGTCGTTTCACAGCGGCACGATCGTCGACCTCGGCTGGGCGGTCTTCTACGGCGCGTGGGGGGCTGCGGCCCTCCACCCGAGCATGACCGAGCTGACCCGGCCGGTGTCGCGGCAGCAGGCTGAGGCGTCGCCGGTCAGGCTGATCGTGCTCATGCTCGCGTCGCTGATCGCCCCGGCCGTCTTGTTCACCCAGTCACTCGCCGGCCGGTACCACGACGACAGCGTCATCGCGGTGTTCTCCGCCATCCTCTACCTGCTCGTGCTCTCGCGGCTGTGGGACGTGGCGGCTTCGCACCGCCGCGCCCTGGGCCGCGAGCGCGCGGTACGGCTAGCTGGTGCGTCCCTGGCCTCGGCGGTCACCGTGCAGGAAGCCGCGACCACGGTGAGGCGTGCGGCGGTTGCCCTGCTCGACCCTCGCTCGCCGGGCGAGGCGCTGCTCGTGGTGCGCAGTGGCGGCCAACTCAGCGCCGTGGCCACCACGGATGGCGATTCGCCACGGATGAATCAGCTGGCGGACCTCACCGAGACGTGCCTGCCCCTGCTGACCGGATCGCGGCCGGTTTTCCAGCCCGCGACGAGGCTCGGCGAGCTGGCTCCGCTGCTCATCCCCGGCTGTGACGGGATCTTGCTCTGCCCGATCATGCTCAAGGACCGGCCGTCCGGGGACCCGCTCATCGGGGTCCTGGTGGTGTTCGGTGAGGAGCGAACCCTGACGGACTCGTCTGCCACGCTGGAAATCCTGGCCCAGCAGGCTGCCCTCGCCGTCGAGCGCGTCATGCTCAGCCAGGAGGTCATCCGCCGGGGCAGCGAGGCCTACTTCCGCACCCTGGTTCAGGACACCTCGGACGCCATCCTGATCATCGGCGACGACGGGAAGGTCCGGTACGCGACCCCCTCGGCCACGAGCATCTTCGGCGACATCGGCGTGGAGGGCGCCTACCTCTGGGACCTGGTGAAGGACGGCGAGCGTGACGACGTCGCCCGCGCGTTGACGCGCATGCGGGAACATGCCGGTCGCACTTCTTACTACGAGGACATGCGGATTAGCCGCCGTGACGATGTGGGCGTTCAAGTCCAGGTCAGGTGTAGTGACCTGCGCGGCGATAGCACGGTCGGCGGCCTGGTCCTCACCCTGCGGGACGTGACCGCGCAGCGCCAGCTCGAGGACGAGCTCAAGCACCGGGCCTTCCACGACGCGCTGACCGGGCTTCCCAACCGCGTGCTGTTCCAGGGCCGGGCCGCCAGCGGCCTGGCCCGGACGGAGCGCGACAGGACGACGGCCGGCGTGCTCTTCGTGGATCTGGACGACTTCAAGGTCGTGAACGACACGATGGGCCATAGCGTCGGCGACGAACTGCTGGTGGCGGCCGGGATACGGCTCTCGGCCGTCGTGCGGGATTCCGACACGGTGGCGCGGCTGGGTGGCGACGAGTTCGCGCTGCTCCTCGAGAATGTCGCGGATGCTGCTGCGGTGGACGCGTTCGCCGAGCGCATCGTCCAGGCGTTCGGCGAGCCCTTCGCTCTCGCCGACGGGTCAGTGGTCTCGACCGCCACCGTCGGCGTGGCCACCACGGAAGACAGCGCTGACGTGGACGAACTGCTCCGTCATGCGGATCTGGCCCTGTACGCCGCGAAGGCGGCCGGCAAGCGGCAGTGGCGTCGGTACCTGCCCATTCTCAGCGCCGGAATGGTCCGGCGGCGCGAGGTGCAGGCCGCACTGGAAGACGCGGTGAAGAACTCCGCGTTCACCCTCGCTTACCAGCCCATCGTCGCGCTGACCGACGGCGAGATCGCCGGCTTTGAGGCCCTGGTGCGGTGGCGTCACCCGCAGTGGGGCATGATGCAGCCCGGCCAGTTCATCGAACTGGCCGAAGAGACCGGTCACATCGTCCCTCTCGGCTCCTGGGTGCTCGGGCAGGCGGCGGCAGACATCGTCCAGTGGGTGGGCCAGGCGCCGCGCCAGCCGTCGCCGTATGTCAGCGTCAACGTGTCGGCCCGCCAGTTCCGTGATCCTGGTTTCGTCGACGGCGTGCGGCGGGTCCTCGCCTCCTCAGGCCTGCCGCCGTCGGCGCTGATGCTCGAGCTCACCGAGAGCGTCCTGCTCCGCCGGGACGAACGGATTCACTCCGACCTCATGGAGTTGAAGGTCATCGGCGTCAAGCTGGCGATCGACGATTTCGGCACCGGGTACTCCTCGCTCAGCTACCTGCGGGAACTGCCGATAGACGTGCTCAAGATAGACAAGTCCTTCGTCGACGGGATCGGCATCTCCGAGCAGCGGCTAGCCCTCGTGGAAGGCATCATCCGGATCGCCGGGACGCTGAACCTCAAGGTCATCGCCGAGGGAATCGAAACCGAGGTCCAGCGAGATCTGCTGGTCTCGATGGGCTGCCAGTTCGGTCAGGGGTACCTGCTGGCGATGCCGGTGGAAGCGGACCAGGGGGAGGCGCTCGTGCGGATCGGGCGAGGGCTGGTTCCCGAGCTTCCCCGCGTGAGCCGTTGACCACGACGGTGATGACCGGCGGCGCATGAGGATACCAGGCTGCCAGGGATGGGCTCCTGGGCCGTGACGGCTTACCGTGGTGTTATGGACCGTTCGATGGCCGGCCGTGAGTATGCGAGTCATCTGACCGATGCTGACCTCAGCCTGCTGGCCCCGGCTGATGCCTCGCGGCTGCGCGGCGACCCGGAGGCGCTGCTGCGGCGGCTGGAGCATCCCGACGTGTTCCGCGCGGTGCTCGGCCCGCACGATCCGGCCCAGCGGTGGGCGGTCGCGGCGTCTCCCTTCCTGGTGTTCGCCGTGCTGGTCCAGCAGGCCGCCGCCGAGCTGGCATCGATGGACCACGTGCCGGAGCGCACCGGGCTGCGCCAGCGGGTGCCGGTCTTCGACGCCCCTGCCCTCCGGGACTTCCTCGGCGAGCCGGCCCGGCGGCTGTTCCTGGCCGAACTGCTGGCCTCCTTCACCCGGGTGGCCAGTGGCAGGTACCGGGTCCGGGTCGGCGGGCGGACGCGGACCCGGCGGTTCAGCGAGCTGGACCCGGTGCGGCTCGCCGGGCTGCTGGACGCGGTTCCGCAGGCCGAACGGCCCGGCGTGTACCGCCGGCTCGGCGACGTGACGCTGTTCCTGACCGGGGTGTTTCCCGATTACGCGACCACCCGGGCCCTCGGCCCGCTCGATGCCGGGCGGCTGCTGCGCGCCGCCCGCCTGCCGTCCTCGCAGCAGGAGCGCCTGGCCAGCGCGCCAGCCATGGACCTGTGGGAGTACCTCGGTGCCCGCTGGTACCGGGCCGCCCGCGATCTGGCCCCGGCCGCCACCGCGCGGGTCCTGGTGGCCGGTGACGTGGCCGACCGGTTCCGGCAGGCCCGGCGCGTGCTCAACCACCTAGCCGACCGGTACCTGCTCGCGCCCGGCCAGCCCTGGTTCGAGCAGCCCAGCTTCTGAGAGCAGCTACGACGACATCATCCACCACGCTCAAGGCCGTCCCCGCCAGCTTCCCTGGTGAGTTCGGTGAGCCGGTCCCAGGCCGGCGACGACACGCCGGCCGGCGTGGTGACCAGGCGGGCGATGGCCGGGTCCTGCACCGACCGCGGTTTGCCCTCGGACCTGCCGTACCGGCTGGCCATCCACCGCGCGGTGCGATCGGCCAGCGCGGGCAGGCGCGGGTCGTCCGGGGACCAGTCGAACGCCGCGTCGTACTCGAGGTAGATGGCACAGAATTCCGGATCGCCGGTCGCGTCACGCTTGTCGGCGATCCAGCCGCGGCGAACCGGTCAGGGTCGGCGGCGAGCAGCTCGTTGATGCGGGCGAGCGGCACGCCGGCCTCGGCGAGCGTCTTGATCTTGACCAGGTCGATGGCGTGCTGTGCGCTGTAGCAGCGGTAGCCCGACGAGTCGCGCGGCGGCTCGGCGAGCAGGCCGCGCTGGTGGTAATGGCGGACGGCCTTGATCGTGACGCCCGCGTAGGCGGCAAGCTGGCCGAAGGCGACCGACAGCCAGGCCAGCGCGAAGGCGAACGCCGCGACGATGCCGGCGACGGCGAACCAGTCCGCCACCGAGGTCCGCGGCCGGAACCCGGCAAGCAGTGCCACCCCGGTGACGAACGTGGTGGTGAGGAGGGTGCGCAGGACGTTGCTGCTGACATGCCCGCTGAGCACCGCGCCGCGGGTGACGGCCATCGTGCGGAACCGGTCGATGATGCCCCCGGTCATGTCCGTGCACACGTTGATCGCCGTGGTCGAGGAGCCCGCCGCCACCGTCATCATCAAGATGCCCGGCGCGAGGAAGTCGACGTACGGTGCGCCCCGCGCGGTGTCACCGAGCCCGTGGCCGATCGGTTCGCCGAGGATGTAGACGAACAAGAGCAGGAACACGACCGGCGTCAGGATCGACGCGATGAGGATCATCGGGTACCGGAGAGTGTGCTTGAGCTCGCGCCAGAGCATCGTGGTGGCGTCCTGGGCGGCGACGGCCGGCGTGGTCACTGGGTCTGCTCCTTCGCAGGGTTGCCGGTCAGGGCGAAGAACACGTCATCGAGGTCCGGCGTGTGGATGGACAGGTCCTCCACGGCGACGTCGTCGCCGAGTCGGGCGAGCACGTCGCGCAATGAGGCGATGCCGCCCTCGTTCGGTACCCGCAGCGTCGAGGAAGATCAGCCGGGGCCGTCCTATCAGGGTCATCGCGATGTCCAGACGCCGCTTCATGCCGCCGGAGTAGGTGGCCGGGATCCGCCCCGCCGCCTCGGCCAGCTCGAAGCGCTCCAGCAGAGCGGCGGCCCGCGTCCGCCGCTCGGCCGCCGGCAGATGCAGCAGGCGGCCCATCAGCAGCAGGTTCTCCTCGCCGGTGAGCAGGTCGTCGACCGCGGAGAACTGCCCGGTGACCCCGATCACCGCGCGCACCGCGCCGGCCTCACCGCGCAGGTCGTGCCCCATCACGCTGGCCACCCCGGCGTCCGCCGGGATCAGGGTAGACAGGATCCGCACGGTAGTCGTCTTGCCCGCGCCGTTCGGCCCGAGCAGGGCGAAGACCTCGCCCTCGTGGATGGACAGGTCGACGCCGTCCAGGACGACCTTCTCCCCGTACGCCTTGCGCAGGCCGGCCGCGGCCACCGCGGTTCGTGTCGCGTGCTTGGTCAGTGCGTTCATGCCACCCATGCTCGAACCCTGCCCCAGGGTCAAGGTCAAGCCCTCGCCGCAATTACCGCGGTAGCAGCATCTGCAGGCTGATAGACACCCGGCTGGTCCAGGGCGTCCCGCAAGAACCGCGCCTCGGCGCTGGCCCCGCAGCACCGCACGCCGATGAGCACCCGGTTGCCGCCGATACCCTCGTCGGCCACCGCGAGGGTGGGGCCGGCCAGCGCGTCCAGCCTGCGGGCCAGGTCATTGGGCCAGCGGGCGTCCGCGCCTGCCGTCGAGCCCACTCCGTCGGTGATCGAGTCGCCGCCCGCTGGCAAGCGGCGACACGCAGTGACGGCCGGGAATCTGGTATCTAGCCGGGGATCCGGTATTCCTCCAGCAGCCGGCGTCCGATGATCATCTTCTGGATCTCCGCCGTGCCCTCGCCGATCAGCAGCATAGGCACCTCCCGGTACAGGCGCTCGATCTCGTACTCCTTGGAAAAGCCGTAGCCGCCGTGAATGCGGAAGGAGTCTTCCACGACCTCCTTGGCGTACTCGGAGGCGAGGTATTTGGCCATGCCGGCCTCGAGGTCGTTGCGCTGGCCGGAGTCCTTCTTGCGGGCCGCCATCGTCATCATCTGGTGGGCGGCCTCAACCTTGATGCCCATCTCGGCCAGCTTGAACGCGATGGCCTGGTGCTCGACGATCGGCTTGCCGAAGGCGTGGCGCACCTGCGCATAGGCGATGCCCAGCTCGAAGGCGCGGAGGGCGACTCCGCAGCCGCGGGCGGCCACGTTGACCCGGCCGACCTCCACGCCGTCCATCATCTGGTAGAAGCCCTGGCCAGGGGCGCCGCCGAGCACCCGGCTGGCCGGGATACGGACGTCATGGAGGAGCAGTTCGGTGGTGTCAACGCCCTTGTAGCCCATCTTCTCGATCTTCCCCGGTACGACCAGGCCAGGGACCGTGGGGTTGGGGCCGAAGCCCGGCTCCTTCTCGATCAGGAAGGTGGTCATATTCTTGTGCGGCGCATCGCGCCCCTGGTCGGTCCGGCACAGTACCGCCACCAGGTTGGAGGTGCCACCGTTGGTCAGCCACATCTTCTGGCCGTTGATCACGTAGTCATCGCCGTCGGGCACGGCCTTGGTGGAAATCGCCGAGACGTCCGAGCCCATGCCCGGCTCCGACATGGAGAAGGCGCCGCGGACCTCGCCCGCCGCCATCTTGGGCAGGAAGTAGTCCTTCTGCTCCTGCGTGCCGTGCTGGTTGATCATGTACGCCACGATGAAGTGGGTGTTGACGATGCCCGACACCGACATCCAGCCGCGGGCGATCTGCTCCACCACCAGCGCATAGGTGAGCAGCGACTCGCCGAGGCCGCCGTATTCCTCGGGAATGGTGAGCCCGAACAGGCCGAGTTTCTTCATGCCCTCGACGATCTGGGCGGGGTACTCGTCCTTGTGCTCGAGTTCGGTGGCGACCGGGATGATCTCCTTGTCCACGAAGTCCCGTACCGTGGACAGGATGTCGCGCTGGATGTCGGTCAGGCCTTCGGTCTGGGCGAGGCGTTCCATGGTCGTCCCTTCAGCTAGCGGGCTCGGGACGGCCGGGCTGTTCGCCGCCGCGCTCTTTGACGTAGGTCTCGGTCGGCACCATCACCTTTCGGCGGAACACGCACACCAGGGTCCCGTCCTGCTTGTAGCCGCGGGTCTCGACCTGGACGACGCCCCGGTCGCCCGCCGAGGTGAGCCGCTTGCCCAGCACGGTGGTCTCACCGTAGATGGTGTCACCGTGGAAGGTCGGCGCCACGTGCTTGAGCGACTCGACCTCCAGGTTCGCGATCGCCTTACCCGAGACGTCCGGTACCGACATGCCGAGCAGCAGCGAGTAGATGTAGTTGCCCACCACCACGTTCCGGCCGAAGTCCGTGGCCTGCCCGGCGTAGTTTGCGTCCAGGTGGAGCGGATGGTGGTTCATGGTGAGCAGGCAGAAGAGGTGGTCGTCATACTCGGTGACCGTCTTGCCGGGCCAGTGCTTGTAGACCGCCCCGACCTCGAACTCCTCGTACGTCCGTCCGAACTGCATCTGAAGTGTCCTCCTCAGGATTGCGGGGGCTCGAACTTGGACGTCCGCTGCATGCCCGCGGCCCGTCCCTTGCCCGCCATCACGAGGGCCATCTTGCGGGACGCCTCGTCGATCATCTCGTCGCCCAGCATGGCCGACCCCTTGGCCCCGCCCGCCTCCGACGTACACCAGTCGTAGGCGTCCAGGATCAGTTCCGCGTGGTCGTAGTCCTCCTGCGAGGGGGAGAAGATCTCATTCGCCGCGCCGATCTGGTCCGGGTGCAGCACCCACTTGCCGTCGAAGCCCAGCGCCGCGGCCCGCCGGGCCACCTCGTGGTAGCCGGCGGGATTACGGATTAGCAGGTAGGGGCCGTCGATGGCCTGCAGGTCGTGAGCGCGGGCGGCGATCAGGATGCGCATCAGGATGTAGTGGTAGGCGTCTGCCGCGTAGCCGGGGGGCTGCTCGCCGACCACCAGCGACTTCATGTTGATCGAGGCCATGAAGTCCGCGGGGCCGAAGATGATCGTCTCCAGCCGCGGCGAGGCGGCGGCGATCTCGTCGACGTTCATCAGCCCCCTGGCGTTCTCGATCTGGGCTTCGATGCCGATCCGGCCCACCTCGAGCCCGACCGTCTTCTCGATCTGGGTGAGCAGCAGGTCCAGCGCCTTGACCTGCTCGGCGTCCTGCACCTTGGGCAGCATGATGCAGTCCAGGTTGGCGCCCGCGCCCTCGACCACCGTGATCACGTCCCGGTAGGTCCAGTGCGTGGTCCAGTCGTTCACCCGGACGACGCGGATCTTGCCGCTCCAGTCGCCGTTGTTGAGCGCGTCGACGATAAGGCCACGGGCGCTCTCCTTGACCAGCGGCGCGCAGGCGTCCTCCAGGTCCAGGAACACCTGGTCTGCGGGCAGGCCCTGCGCCTTCTCTAGGAAACGGGGGCTGCTGCCAGGGACGGCCAGGCAGGAACGGCGCGGGCGCAGTCGGCCCGTCGCGATACCGGGTGCGGTCGTTACGGTATTCATGGTCACCCTTCGATTGTCATGGCCCTGGCGAGCCCACTCGCCTGCGGCTGGAGCTTGTGGGCCAGTCGTATCACCTCGACGATGCGGCCGATGATGACCGTAATGCCGAAGTCCGCCGGAGTGAAGACGGCGGCTACTCCCTGGGAGCGCAGGCTGGCCGCGTCGGCCGGGGGGATGATCCCGCCGACCACCACCGGGATGTCCCCGGCGCCGGCCTCGCGCAGCCGGCGTAGCACGTCAGGCACCAGCTCGGCGTGCCCGCCGGAGAGGATGGACAGCCCGACGCAGTGCACGTCCTCGGCGACCGCGGCGGCCACGATCTGCTCGGGGGTGAGCCGGATGCCTTGGTAGATTACCTCGAACCCGGCGTCGCGGGCCCGGACGGCGATCTGCTCGACCCCGTTGGAGTGCCCGTCCAGGCCGGGCTTGCCCAGCAGCAGGCGCAGCCGGCCCGCCCCGATCTCCGCCGCCGTGGCGTGCGCCGCCTCGCGGACCGCGGCCAGTTCCGCGCCTGATCCGGCCGGCACCGGGGCACTGCCGACGCCGGTAGGCGCCCGGTATTCGCCGAACACCTCCCGCAGCGCGAAGGACCACTCGCCGGTCGTGACGCCCGCGCGGGCGCAGGCCAGGGTGGCGTCCATCAGGTTGACGTCCGGGCGCGCCGCCTCGGCCCTGAGCCGGTCCAGGGCGGCCAGCACCTCCCCCTTGGCGCGGTGCTGGCGCCACTCCGCCAGATCGGCCAGCACCGCGCGCTCGTAGGCCGGGTCTACGTGGTAGACCGCGGTGTCAGCGTTCACCGTGAGGGGGCTGGGTTCGGTGGCCTGGAAGCAGTTGACCCCCACGACCTTTTCCTCGCCCGACTCGATGCGTGCGCGCCGGGCCGCGTGCGAGGCCACGAGCTGAGCCTTGAGGTAACCGGATTCCACCGCCGGCACCATCCCGCCCAGCTCGGCCACCGCGGCGATCTCCGCCTGCGCGCCGGCCATCAGATCCGCGGTCTTGGCCTCCACCACAGCCGACCCTTCGAACAGGTCGCCGTACTCAAGCAGGTCCGACTCGAACGCGAGCACCTGCTGGATGCGCAGGCTCCACTGCTGGTCCCAGGGCCGGGGCAGGCCCAGTGCCTCGTTCCAGGCCGGGAGCTGGACGGCGCGAGCCCGGGCGTCCCTGGACAGGGTGACGCCCAGCATCTCCAGGACGATCCGCTGAACGTTGTTCTCCGGCTGCGCCTCGGTCAGCCCCAGCGAGTTGACCTGCACGCCGTAGCGGAAGCGGCGGCGCGCGGGGTCGTCGATCCCGTAGCGCTCCCGGGTGATCGTGTCCCAGAGCCGGGTGAAGGCCCGCACCTTACACATTTCCTCGACGAAGCGGACGCCCGCGTTGACGAAGAACGAGATGCGCGCGACGACCTCGCCCATCCGCTCCGGCGGGACCTGCCCCGAATCGCGCACGGCATCCAGGACCGTCATCGCGGTGCACAAGGCGTACGCGATCTCCTGCACCGGGGTGGCCCCGGCCTCCTGGAGGTGGTAGCTGCAGACGTTGATCGGGTTCCACTTGGGCATGCGGGCCACCGTGTAGGCGATCAGGTCGGTGGTGAGGCGGACCGAGGGGCCCGGCGGGAAGACGTAGGTGCCGCGGGAGAGGTATTCCTTGATGATGTCGTTCTGCGTGGTGCCGGTCAGCTTGGCGATGTCGGCGCCCTGCTCCTCGGCGGCAACCTGGTACAGCGCCAGCAGCCACATGGCCGTGGCGTTGATCGTCATCGAGGTGTTGGTCTGCTCGAGCGGGATGCCGTCGAACAGGGCCCGCACGTCGCCCAGGTGCCCGACTGGAACGCCGACCCGGCCGACCTCGCCGCGGGCGAGAATATGGTCGGCGTCATATCCGGTCTGGGTGGGCAGGTCGAACGCCACCGACAGGCCGGTCTGCCCCTTGGCCAGGTTCCGGCGGAACAGCGCGTTGGACTCTTTTGCGGTCGAGTGCCCGGCATAGGTCCGCATCAGCCAGGGATGCTCCCGGGCGGGCCGAGGCGCTCGGCCCGCCCCGTTCGGCTCAATCATGATCTTGTAACCTAGCCCCAATCCTTACAAGTCCCGGAACCTGTTGATCTCCGTCAGGTGCTTCTCGCGCAGCTTGTGATCGCGTACGCCGAGACCCTCCCGCGGGGCCAGGCACAGGATCCCGACCTTGCCATGGTGCAGGTTCCGGTGGACGTCGAGGGCGGCCTGGCCGGCATCCTCCAGCGGGTAGACCACCGACATGGTCGGGTGGATCATGCCCTTGGACACCAGGCGGTTGGCCTGCCAGGCTTCGCGGTAGTTGGCGAAGTGCGAGCCGATGATGCGCTTGAGGCTCATCCACAGGTAGCGGTTGTCATACTCGTGCATGAACCCCGAAGTCGAGGCGCACGTCACGATGGTGCCGCCGCGGCGCGCCACGTACACCGAGGCGCCGAACGTCTCCCGGCCGGGATGCTCGAAGACGATATCCACGTCCTCGCCGCCGGTGAGCTCGCGGATCCTGGCACCGAACCGCTTCCACTCCTTGGGGTCCTGGGTGTGTTCGTCCTTCCAGAACTTGTAGTCCTCGGCGCTGCGGTTGATGATCAGCTCGGCGCCCATCGACCGGCAGAGGTCTGCTTTGCGCTCGCTGGACACGACGCAGATCGGGATCGCCCCGCCCGCTAGTGCGTACTGGGTGGCGTAAGCGCCCAGGCCACCGCTGGCGCCCCAGATCAGCACGTTCTGGCCCACGTGCATCGCAGCGCCGTTGTCCGAGACCAGCTGCCGGAAGGCGGTCGAGTTCACCAGGCCCGGCGTGGCGGCTTCCTCCCAGGTGAGGTGCTTGGGCTTGGGCATCAGCTGGTTGGTCTTGACCAGGGCCAGCTCGGCCAGGCCGCCGAAGTTGGTCTCGTAGCCCCAGATGCGCTGCTCCGGGTCGAGCATGGTGTCGTTGTGCCCGTCGGAGCTTTCCAGCTCGACTGACAGGCAGTGGGCGACGACCTCCTCACCCGGTTGCCAGACGGTCACCCCGGGGCCGGTGCGCAGCACCACCCCTGCTAGGTCCGAGCCGACCACGTGGTACGGCAGGTCGTGCCGCGCGGTGAGCTCCGACAGCTTCCCGTAGCGGCGCAGGAAGGCGAAGGTGGAGACCGGCGAGAAGATGGAGCTCCACACGGTGTTGTAGTTGACCGCGCTCGCCATGACGGCGACCAGGGCCTCACCCATGCCGAGCTCGGGGACGGGCACCTCGTCCATGTGCAGGGACTTGCGCGGGTCCCGGTCGCGGGTGTGGATGCCGTCGAACATGTGCTCCTCGTCCCGGTGCAGGGTGACTGCCCGGTAGGCCTCCGGCAGCGGCAGCGCCGCGAAATCAGCAGACTGGCTGCCGGGGTCGAGGATCGTCTCGAGGATTTCTTTCACGGCTGCCTCCTACCAGGCACTACCTGCGCCAACGACGCAGGACGTCTGGGTCATGCGACGACTTAGCTACTTGTCTCCTCAACGTCGGTCGGCTCCCGGAGGGCGGCTAGCGCCAATGGGCACCTACCCGCGGGACCAACGGCCCTTTCGCCGGGAGATGGCGACGCTGGGAACCACAGGATGCATCAGGCTCAGCCGTGCACCGCGGCCCGTTCGGGGGAAAAACGGCAGATACGGTACGTTTAGCGAAGGAAAGGATTTTTTGATCTTCCGCTCCTCGCGCCCGCCGCCCCGATGGTCGGCTCGCGGCCAATGGGCACCTAACCGCGGGACCAACGGCTCTTTGCCGCAGGGCGGCAACCACCTTACGTTCACTATCTACGAGCGTACCCGAAGATGTACGCAAAGGATTACGGAGCGTGAACCATGGCCGACCTGGCCTACGAGGACATCAAGACCGGGGATGAGGCATCGCTCAGCGTGACGATCACGGAAACACACATCGTGATGTACGCCGGCCTCACCGGGGACGTGAACCCGGTTCATGTCGATGCCGAACACGCGAAGGAGTCGATCTTCGGGGAGCGGATCGCGCACGGCATGCTCGTGTCGGGGCTGATCTCCGCGGTGCTGGGCACCAAGCTGCCCGGGCCGAACTCTGTTTACCTCGGCCAGGACCTCAAATTTACGGCTCCCGTGAAAATCGGCGATACCGTCACGGTCGTGGTGACCGTGACGGAGAAGCGCGATGACAAGAGGATCGTCAAGCTACATACGACGGTGTCGAATCAGCACGGCGAGATGGTCATCGATGGCAACGCGGTAGTGAAGAAACTGGGTCTGTAGGCCGGCCCCTGCCATGTATCAACGGTCCGGCCGCCTGCTCTGAGAGGTATGGGCTGATACTCGGACGCGCCGCTCTGCTGGAGGCGCTGCCGAACGCGGTCGGCTGGGGGAGGCACAGGCATGAGGGGAAGCGTCGGCACGGCTGTCGGCAAGGACCGGTTCTGGGCGATGTTCAAGGGGCGGGCGTCGCTGGGGAAGCCGGAGTTCTTCGATGCGGACATGTACATGTTTCATGTCACGGGATTCCGGCCAGGACGCGGTGTCTTGACCGAGCCGGTCAAGCCCGCCCACGGTGCCAGGCTCGACGTGTGGAAGACCGATCCGGCCGACCGCAGGCGCATTCCGGCCCTGGACGGCGGAGGTGCCTTGTTCAGCACCCAGGATTTCGCGCTGAAGAACAGCGGAAACCGCACGCTGCGCGCGCCGAAGCCGTCGTGGCGGATAATCATCGATGCCGCCGGGCACGGCAACCGGCTGGCTGGGATGACCCGGATCAACCTCAAGGCGATGTACAACGATCCTTCCCAGATGCGCGAAGCGCTGGCCTGGCGCCTGTTCGGCATAGCCGATATTCCGGCGCCAAGGCATACCTATGCGAAGCTGGCCTTCGGTACGACCTACAGGGGCCTCTTCTCGGTCATCGAGCATGTCGACAAGAAATTCCTGAGGGATCATTTCGGCGAGGACTACGGAGGAAACCTTTACAAGACCGGCTGCCGCGACATCGGGTGCGCGAGCCTGGCCTACCGGACCGGGCCCGATGGCGATGACTCGGGGCGCCAGTATTTCATCCCGGGAGCCCGGGAGCGCACCTACCGTCTCAAGACCAACAAGAACAACCCTGAGGCCAGCACGTACGACGACCTGGCCTGTTTCGTCAGGACGATCAACGGCATCGGGATCGGCGGCGGGGAGGAACGATTCGATACGGACGCCTTCCGCGAGTCGGTGGACGGCATCATGAACGTCAATGCCTTCCTCAGGTGGGCGGCCGTCAACATGCTGCTTGGGAGCTGGGATAACTATTATGCCACCCCGTCAAATTATTATCTCTACAACTCCGGGCGCAAGGGAGCGGCAGAAGATTTCGTCAGCTCCCCTTACTTCCACTTCATACCCTGGGACTACGACAACTGCCTGGGGATCGATTATTCAGGCACCCGGTGGCAGTACGCCGATATCCTCGACTGGCCGGGGAAGGTGAACCGCCACATCCCGAAGATCCCGCTCGTGCGGAACCTGCTCCGCAACCACGGCTACCGTCAATACTACCTGGATTATATGGAGCACATTCTCGATACCGAGTTCAATCCGAGGGCAATTACCGCGCTGATCGGGCCGCGCTCTGAAGATGGCCTGTGGCACCGGGTCCGGCAGGCGGCCTACCTGGAATCGGATACGCCTCATGGGCGGCCGTTCACCGGTCGGCGGCACAGCAACGACGAGGTCTACCAGAGCGGCTGTCGGCAGCGCGAACTGCGGCACGGAAAGAAGACGATGGAGGGCATCGTCCACTACGTCCGCATGCGTCATGACAGCGCCCGTGCGCAGCTGGAGCGGATAAGGCGGACGATGCCGCGCACCGTCGATGCCTTCCCGGCGGAAGAGCAGCTGCCACGGGCGGCCTAGGTGCGCCTGGCCTGCTCCTGACCGGAGATGCGAGGGTAAGCGGAATCGAAGAGAAGACCACCTGCGGCGCGGTGGAATGAGGATCATGGATCGTACCGAACGAGGTCTCGGCGAGGCCAGCACCGTCAGAACCTCCGCGGGACAGGTGGTGCCGGGCTACGTTCATGCCCTGTTCCAGCAACGCGTCGACGGAGACGATGCGCTGCTCAGACTCGCTGGGCTCCGCTTCGCCCAGATGGGCGCGGCCGCGGAGGTGTATGCCGATACGCCGGACCAGCTCGAGTATGTCCTGCAGTTCGTGCCCGCCCATGCCCGCTTGCCCGTCGTCCACCTCAGCCGCGGCGTCAACGTCCTGCACGGGCGGGACCGCGCCGTGGTGAGCGAATTCGCCGATCGCTTCGCAGGCCGCGTCGCCGGCCTGGTCGTCCACGACAAACGTGAGATGGGGGCACAGACAGACCGCCTGCTTGCCGCGATGCGCGAGCTAAATGCCCGCCTTTGCGAGCGGCGGGACAGCCCCCTCCTCTTTCTCGAGTACGCCGCCGGACTGGATCGCGGCTGGTTCGTCGAGGTTGCGGAGCGGCTGGAAGAAGCCGAGCGAGTCAGTTGCTGCATCGACGTCGGTCACATTGGCCTGAGACAAGCGGCCGCCAGGTTCGGAGACCACCATCCTGGCCTGGACCTCAGGAAGCTCGGCCCGGTGGACGACCGCCTGCCCGACCTGGTGGCGGACATCCAGGACGCGGTGGGAGGCGCCTTGCCACACGTGCTCGATGTCATACGCTCGGTTGGCCGGCTCGGCAAGCCTGTGCACTTTCACCTGCATGATGGGCATCCGCTCGTCCCAGGTCTCCGTGATCACTTCAGTTTCCTGACGCGGCTGCCCATTTCTTTCAGCTACCAAGGCCGCCGGTCACTGAGCATGATGTACGGACCAGGCGGCCTGGCCTCCATCGTGTCAACAGCTATCGACGCATGCCCTCCGCAGGGAGTCTCCGTCACGCTAGAGATCCACCAGGTCGAAGGCCGGCTGCCTCTCGCCGACGCCGCATGGCTCTTTCCGCACTGGCAGGACACGACCAATGCCGAACGGATGAACTACTGGCTCTCGGTCTTGTCGGAAAATGCGATGCTCATAGCCCAGCAAGAAAGAATGTTACTGAACGTGGCGTATCCGACCGGCGCATTGGCGTCGGGCATGGTCGTGACTATTGATTTACGGGCGTTGTGCACTCGGGGCGGTGCGGGCCACGCGTGCGTGCTCCCGCATGGTCTCGGTGCCGTCCGCGCCGGGCTGGCGGCCGAACCCGCAGTACAGCGAGCATACGTCGTGGCAAGCCCCTCGCCGATCAAGTAACTTCGATCTAGGTGTTCTCAGCCGCGCCAGCCGTCGGCTGACTGCCGGTTTCGCCACTAGGAATCCGGCTTCTGGAGGAGGATCTGG
>Ga0208044_1000249_pt1 | contig 46228 bp, 33 predicted proteins | sample Sb_taG_8_FD_187712 | JGI IMG/M metagenome (GOLD analysis project Ga0208044, IMG submission 187712) | Peat soil microbial communities from Weissenstadt, Germany - Sb_50d_c_BC metaG (SPAdes) (version 2) | ecosystem: Environmental > Terrestrial > Soil > Wetlands > Peat | place: Germany...
AGCTGCGGCAAAACCAGCTGACGGCATTAGGCGGCAAAAGCGCTGTCCGAATTAACCGGCAAAACTGGCGTCGGGATTAGTCGGCAAAACCTTATGTCGGGTGACAGGCCGCCCTGCACCAGGCGGCGGCACGGGATCGTCTCCTGGCGCCGGGCCGCTCAAGCTGGACGACATGGAGGTTTACGTAAATCCCCGAGCAGAATGGCGGCAGATGTACCACGAGGCGTGGCGGCTCCAGCGCGACTTCCTCTACGACCCGCATTATCACGGGCTCGACATCGCTGCGGCGGAGAAGAAATACGCCATCTTCCTGGACGGCATTGCCCACCGCGCGGATCTCAATTATTTGTTCAACGAAATGCTTGGCGAATTGACGCTGGGCCACACGTACGTCATGGGAGGCGATACGCCGGAGGTAAAGCACGTCAAAGGTGGACTCCTGGGTGCGGACTACGATGTCGACAGGGGCCGGTATCGCTTCACCCGCGTTTACTCGGGCGAGAACTGGAATCCGCAGCTCCGCGCACCGTTGACGCAACCCGGCGTCAATGTTCATGAAGGCGACTACTTGCTGGCGGTCAATGGCAAAGACTTGCGGGCGCCGGACAACCTCTATCGCGCATTCGAGGCCACGGCCGACAAGGCAGTTACCATCAAGGTGGGGCCGACTCCGGACGGCAAGGGTTCACGTGAAGTGACCGTGGTGCCAATCGAATCGGACAATGCCCTGCGCAACCTCGCCTGGATCGAAGGCAACCGCCGGAAGGTGAATGACATGAGCGAAGGCAAGGTTGCCTACGTGTATCTTCCGGATACCGGCGCCGGGGGCTACAGGAACTTCAATCGCTATTTCTTCGCGCAGGTGGACAAGCAGGCGGCGGTGATCGACGAACGCTTCAACGGCGGCGGTCTGGCGGCCGACTACATTATCGAATACCTGCGCCGCCCGCTGCTGAATTACTGGACCTCCCGCACCGGCAAAGTCTACACGACTCCTGGCGGTGCGATCTTTGGCCCCAAGGTGATGATCATCAACGAATTTGCCGGCTCAGGCGGGGACGCCATGCCCTGGTATTTCCGCAAGGCCGGCGTCGGCAAACTGGTCGGCAAGCGCACCTGGGGCGGCCTCGTAGGCATCGGCGGCTATCCACCGCTTATGGATGGCGGCATGGTGACGGCGCCCAACTTTGCCTTCTTCAGCCCGGACGGTACGTGGGATGTGGAGAACCACGGTGTCGCACCCGATATCGAGGTGGATCTCGACCCCTACGAGGTCCGCGCCGGCCGGGATCCGCAGCTTGAAAAGGCCGTGGCAACGGTGCTGGATGAATTGAAGAAGAACCCGCAACAAGTGCCAAAGAGACCGGCGTATCCAAATTACCATCGCAAGGATCAGGGAGCCGGCGGCTAGAGGGCAATTAACGCTGAACCGAAAGGTTACGGCAGTGCGGTTTCCCTCTTTCCTTTGCTCCGGTTCGGATTCGGGAAAACTACCCGCTTGTCAGTTCAGGCGTGACAGGCCTCTCGTCTCAAACAAAAATCCCTTGCTCGCCGCTCTTGATCGACGAGCAAGGGAGGGTGCCTCGTTCTCTGCGGAGGGGATCTCAGGAATTCTGGAAGTACTCCTGGGAGCCCAGGATGGCAGCGACCACGGCCTGGTTGCTGCCCCCTTGCGCGAGCATTGTCGTGAACGTCGTCAGGCCGCCGCTGTCAGCCTGACGTCCCAGGTAGGTTTCATAGTAACTCTCCACCAGGTCCTGACGGTATTCCGCGCTGCCGAAGATTGCTGTCGCGACCGCTTGGCGCGATTCGCCCGCGGCCAAGGCCTGGGTGAACGCAGCTTCGCCGGTCGGGTCCACGGCGCGATTGAGAGCGTCGCTATACAGGGCGCTCAAGAAGCCGCTGATCTGGCTGCCGCCCCGCGTCTGGAAGTACTCCTGCGAGCCGGCAATGATCGACTCCACCTGTTCCTCGCTGGCGCCATTGGCCAGCATGTTGGTGAACGTGGCCAGGCCGCTCGGGTCGGCCGGGCGGTTCAGCATCTTTTGGTAAATCGAATCCACCTCGTCCGTGAGGTATTCCTGGCTCTCCTCGATCTGCATAACGATTTCGGCCCGGCTCATTCCCTGGTTCATTTCGTTGGTGAAATAGGCCAAGCCGCCGGCATCCGGGCTGCGGCCGAGCAGCGTGTGATAAAGCTGCGTGATGTAGAGCTGGTTGGCCGACTCTTGCTGACTCGAGGACGCGGCTGCCACAGCCGCCGCCGAAGACGCGGTCACGGAATCCCCACTCGCTGTTTCGGTCACCACAACATTGATGTGGAGAGTCTGGGTGCTCGAGTTGCCGGTCAGGTTGTAAGTGTGCGTACCGGTGACGTCGAAGCCGCCATTGGCATCAATACTGATCGTGCCGTTGGATGTCGTGCCGTCGCCCCAATCGATCGTCGCGGTGAAGCTATCAGTGGTGGCGCCGAACGCGGAGGTGGTAAGCGTCGCCACCGTCCCCGTGAAGGCTTGGCCGGAAGTCGCCTGAATCTGCGTCCCCGTCACCACAAAATCGGAGCTGCCCGTTGGAGAAGAGGGATTCGTCGGCGTTGAGGATGGCGGAGACTCGGGAACGGACGCCCCATTGGCGAGAGCGGTGACGAGCAGGTTAGCCTCCGGAGAACCAAGTCCCGTCACGAGATCGTAACCGACGCCCGCGGAATAGCCGTTGTTCCCCGATGTGATGTCGTGGAAGTCCCCTTGCTCTTGATAGAGAGCAGTCAACGTTTGCACACTACTTAGCGGGGATTCGTTGACCGCCGCGCGCATCTGATCGGCGAGGGCCACGAGGGCGGCCCATTGTGGCGTGCCGGCGCTGGTCCCACCGACCACCTGCCAGCCGCCGTTCGTCGAGTCATAAACGGCGACGCCGGTGTTTGGGTCGGCATCGTACGCCACGTCCGGACTCATCCGCATGCCGTTGGTGTCCGTCACGCTGCTGAGATAGCTACCCTTCTGGTAGGCCGGCTCCGTTTCGTACTGGCTGAAGCCGCCGCCGCTCCCGCCAGAGGATGCACTGCGGAAACCGCTGCCCCAGCCCGTTTCGCTCGTATAGCTGCCGGAACTACTGATCTCCAGGGTGGTGCCGCCGACGGCCACGACGTTGGGCGAGATGGCTGGCCAGATCGTTCCGGCACCGTTATCGCCCGAGGCAGCTACAAAGGTCACGCCAGGGGCGCTAAAGTAGCTGTCATACTGCGTTTCGGAAGCGAATTCCGGCACGCCCCAGCTCATCGATACGACGGTGACATTTGGTTGGGTTGCCGCCACCGAGACCGCGTGGAGCAAGTTCGTGGGGACGCCCGCAGAGTTCACGGAGTCGTCAGCGGCCTCGACAAGGACAATGTTGGCATAAGGCGCGACGGCGTGTGCCCATTCCACGTCCAGGGCGGCCTCCAGTTCCCAGCCGCCGGACGGATCCTGCGATGTAGCGCCATCGTTGATCACGTTGAGATTGATTGCCGGGAGATTGTACTTCGCGTCGAACGTCGCCAGATCGGACTGGATATTGGGCGATTCATAGGCATCCACGATGGCGATGGTCTGGCCAAGGCCCGGTTCCGAGATATTGAGCTGGTTGAATCCGTAGGCTTGCAGGATTTGGCTGGGAGTGTCGCCAGTCGCAGGGGCATGATGGTGAAAACCGTTGCCCCACAAACCCCCGATAAGAATTGACGGCTGAGTGCGCACCTCCAGTTCCTCGACGCCTGGCCGTGTTCGCGGCCGACTGCCGGAAGGCCTGGTAGAGCGGCGCTGTCTCCTGGTGCTGTTCCATGGGCCACGCATATGCGCCTCCACCCAGAGAGGGCTGACGAATAGTCCTTGGGGCACTAACCCCCTTGAACAGTTAAAAGCTGCCGCGAGTCCACCTCAGCCACAGCGCTCGCCGCAGGTATTGCAACCGGACGTTCGTTGCCAGCTGTTACTCAGCGGTGTCAGGCAGCGGATTTCCGCCAAGGATTGCGTGAGCCTTGAAACCGGATTCAGGAGAATTCCTCCTTCCGGCACAAGCGCAACTTTCCGCCCAGCCAGGACAGAGTGCTGCACCAACTGTCGGGGCTAACTTCTCTTCTGATATTATAGAACGCAGAACCTGCCCGAAAGTGAGCGCTGCTTGCATGAAATGCCACAGCGATTTCGCGTATGGCCCGCGCATTGAGCAATTCAGAGGAAATTCGCGCCCGAGTGTGCCGCCGGACCGCCACAAGGCGGCGTTCAAAGGACCTGAGCCTGCCAGGCAGCTTTGATTAGGATGCCGATGCAACGGTAGCCGTGGCCCGCGGCCTGGCGGCGTCGCTCTTTTTTTTCGATTCGCGTCGGGCTAGACTGGCCTGCACGAAAGCCTGAAACAACGGATGTGCTTTGGTGGGTTTCGATTTGAATTCGGGGTGGCATTGTACCGCCACGAACCAGGGATGGTCGCGAAGCTCGATCATTTCCACCAGCTTGCCGTCAGGACTTGTGCCGGAGACGACGAAGCCGTTGGCCGCGAGCTGGCCCAGGTATTGATTGTTCAATTCATAGCGATGGCGATGGCGTTCGTGGACGAGAAGGCTGCCGTAGGCTTGATGCACCCAGCTCCCCTCGACCAGCTTGCAAGGGTAAGAACCGAGGCGCATGGTCCCGCCCATGTTGGTAATTTCGTATTGGTCGTCGAGCAAGCAGACCACGGGGTATTGACAGTTGGGCTCGATTTCCGTCGAATTCGCGTCCGCCATTCCCATCACGTTGCGGGCGAATTCAATGACGCCGCATTGCAATCCCAGGCATATCCCGAAAAACGGGATCTGGCGATCGCGCGCGTAGCGGACGGCTTCGATCTTGCCGGCGATGCCGCGATAGCCGAATCCTCCCGGCACCAGCACCCCGTCCACACCGCCGAGGACACGCTCTGCTCCGTCGCGCTCGATTTCCTCTGCCTCGACACGGCGCACGGAAACGCGCGTTGTCAGGGCGATACCTGCATGGTCGAGCGCCTCGTAGACCGATTTGTAAGCGTCGCTATGCTTGATGTACTTGCCCACGACAGCGACCGTGACTTCATGGGCAGGATTCTTGATGCGCTGCACGAGCTGCCGCCAGTCCGAAATCTCCAGCGGCTTGGCGGACAGGTTCAGTTTCTCCACAATCAGTTCGTCGAGACGATTCTCCACCAGGCTGAGCGGCACCTCGTAGATGCTGAATTCTTTATCGCGTTCCTCAATGACGGCACGGGGCTCGACATTGCAAAACAATGCGATTTTTTGCGCGTCGTCCTTCGCAAGTTCACGTTCGGTACGGCAAATGAGGATATCGGGTTGAATACCGATTTCACGCAATCGGCCGACGCTGTGTTGGGTCGGCTTGGTCTTCGATTCCCCGGCAGCCTTGAGGTAAGGGATCAGCGTCAGGTGAATGTAGAGGCAATTTTGTTTGCCGATATCGAGGGCAAACTGGCGGATGGCCTCGAGGAACGGTAAGCCTTCGATGTCGCCAACGGTGCCGCCGATTTCCGTGATGACCACGTCAACGTCGTCGGACACCAGTTTGTTGACGGCAGCCTTGATCTCGTCGGTGACGTGGGGAATAACCTGGACCGTCTTGCCCAGATATTCGCCGCGCCGTTCTTTTTCGATGACGGACAGGTAAATCTTGCCCGTCGTGTAATTGCAATCGCGGCTGAGCGGCGCGTTGGTGAAGCGCTCGTAGTGACCCAGATCGAGGTCGGTTTCGGTGCCATCGTCCAGCACATAGACTTCGCCATGTTGGTACGGACTCATCGTCCCAGGATCGACGTTAATGTAGGGATCGAACTTCTGCAGGCGAACCCGCAAACCGCGACGTTCCAGGAGCATCCCGATGGAAGCGCAGGTGAGCCCTTTTCCCAGGGAACTGACGACCCCGCCCGTAACGAAGATGTGCTTGGCCATGAACCTTGTTCCTCGCTGACCTGGTTGTCAAAACGAACAAGCCCACGGGGAAGCCCGTGGGCTGGCACATTGGCCCAACGCCAATATAGCGAAAGCGGTGTGGGTTCGCCAAGCCGAGCCCGATAAGGATTTTTCACGCGGCGGGACGCCGCCTGTTCCGTCGCTGATGTTCGACGAATCTTTCGTAGTCTTCATAGGTATCGACACCAATTGCCGCTTGACGAATTACGCCGACCTGGATGCGATAGCCAAGTGCAAGGACACGCAGCTGTTCGAGTCTCTCCAGCTGTTCAAGCGGCTCGGGTGGCAGCTTCGCCAACCGCAGCAGGAATTCCCTGCGGTAAGCGTACAGTCCCAGATGTTGCAGGAACTGCTGTTGAGGCGCTGCAAGCTGCGGTTGGCCTTCCCGGACGAAGGGAATGGGGCTACGGCTGAAATAGAGTGCTCGGCCCGCGTGATCGCGCACGACCTTGACGCAGTTGGGATCGCGCCATTGTTCCAACGACGTGATGGGGACACCCAGCGTTGCCATCTCGACATCCGGATCGCGCTCGAGCAGACCGGGAAGGAGATCGAGCGCGCTGGGATCGACGAGCGGCTCGTCGCCCTGCAGGTTGACAATGACATCGGCATTGAGGTTCTGGGCCACCTCGGCCACGCGGTCGGTGCCGCTAGGGTGATCGCGACGCGTCATGGCCACTTGGCCGCCAAAGCTTTTGACGGCCGCAACAATTCTCGGGTCGTCTGTGGCAACGATCACCTGGCTTGGCTTGCGTGCTTGACGGGCGCGCTCATAGACATGTTCAATCAGATACTTACCAGTCTGTCGGAGGAGCGGCTTGCCGGGGAGCCGGCTCGAGGCGTAGCGGGCGGGGATAACGATGGCAGTCTTCATCGGGACCTCCCTGTCCTTTAGGAATTGATGCAAACGGCAAGGCAGTGCCGCTCGTTCGGCAATGATTCGCCCCCCTATTTGACAATGTTGGCCCTTCTTGGACAAGTCCTTCTGATGGGCTGGGTTAAGTCCTTGCGCGAAAATGCATGCTATCCTTGCTTGCGCTGGTTGATCATTCCGCACCCGTGAGAGTTCCTGTGTTCTCCCGTCTTCGTCTTTTTCTGATTCTCGCCGCCTTGTGCCTGACCTTCTTCAGCGTTCTCGTCCTTCACCCTGGGCAGGTGCTTTATTCCGACCACTCGGATCTGCTGGCGATGCACCTCCCCATGAAGCGATTTTTGGTCCGTTCGTGGCAGGAGACCGGAGAAATCCCGCTTTGGAGCCCTTACAGCTTTGCCGGTACGCCGTTCATTCAAGATGTTCAGGTCGCAGCCTTCTACCCGCTCCATTGGCCGCTCTACTTGCTGCCCGAGGAACGGATCGGTGCTGTCATGAGCTGGCTTGTCCTCCTTCACGTTCTTATTGCTGGCTGTTGCATGGCGGCCTACGCCCGCGGCCAGGGATTGGGATGGACCGCAGCACTCGTGGCGGCAATCGGCTACATGTTTGCCGGAAAGTGGCTGCTGCATGTGCTGGCCGGCGGACATTACATCATAATCCCGCTTGCCTGGTTGCCGCTGGTGTTGCTCTGGCTGGAGCAGGCCGTCCAACGACGTAGCTTCCTCCGAGCAACCCTGGCAGCGTTCGTGTTTGCAGGGATCGTCCTGGGCACACATCCCCAAATGACGCTCTATGCCGGAGTGTTCATTGCGCTATGGACATTCGGCTGCTGGTGGAAGGAGGACTCTAATAACGCTTCTGCGCGCAGGCAGGCGCTAAGAGCCTGTTCCAAAAGCTGCTCTCAAAGCCCCTCTCCCCCGTACTCGGGGGAGAGGGGTTGGGGTGAGGGGGCTCAGGATTCGCAGGTCAACCCCCCTCACCCCCGACTCCTCTTCCCCGAGTACGGGGGAGAGGGGAGACTAATGGAACCGTCTCCAAGTCCCGCGGACCGGTCTTCGCCACATTTCATCCTGCGTTGGCTGATCCTGGGAGCCTGGACTGCTCTTCTTGCTGCAGCACTCAGCGCTGTGCAATTGCTCCCTGCTCTGGAAGCGGCTCCCGAATCCAGCCGAGCGGCTGGCGTGAGCAATCATGACATCCTCGCTTCGGCGGGGCCCACGCTTCTCGGTCTGGTTGGGCCGGGATGGACCGAAGGCTGGGAGGATCGAGCCGGATTGGGTATTTTGTGGATAGCGAGTGCCGTGATGGCGCTGTACCTTGGCAGCGGGCGCGTCCGGTACCAGGCGAGCCTCTGCTTGTTCTTGCTCTTCTTCTCCTTGGGTGGTGCGGTTTTCCTGCAGTGGCTGCCCGGATTTCGGTTATTTCAACTTCCGGGCCGCATGCTGATGTTTCTCGCATTCCCCATTGCCTTGCTGACTGGGAAAACAACCCAGTTCCTCCTCGATCGGCAACACCTCCCCGCGCCGGCGGCGCAGATGTGCCCGCGTGTGCTCGTGCGCGTACTCGCCATCTGTTTGCTTCTTTCAATCTGTGCGGCGGGCGTGAGCTATCTTGCGTGGTCTAGATCCCCAGACAGTGGCGGCAGTTTCATTGCCTGGTTACGCCAATTGCCTATCCGTTTGCAGGCCTATTGGCTTGTGCTGCTGTTTACAGCTCCCTCGGCGTTGTGGCTGCTTGGTGATCGATGCCGGTTGCAGCACAGGGTATGGGCTTGCGCGTGGGTTGGTATTCTGCTGGCTGATGCCTGGGGACTAACACTGCCTCACGTCGCAGTGCGTTCGGAAGGAGACCTCTACCGGCCCTCGCCTGCTGTCCGCTATTTGGCATTTTCCAGGGCGCAACAACCTGACGAACGCTGGCGTGTTCTCGAACGAGGATTGCCGGGTGAGCCCTCCAGTGCTCCTCTGGGAGTTGCGTTACCCATGTTTGGCACCGCGCAGCTCGAACCGGTTCTGGGTTACAACAGCTTCGACGTCCGCCGCACGAAGGAGTACTTGCAATTTATCCTCGACGGAGATCAGGCCGTCCGGCCACGTGACGGCGGTTTTGGCTATCCCATCGTTGAAGCGTTTCCCATCAAGAACAAAGGCTTGCTTGATCTGCTCGGCGTCCGGTTCGTTCTCCAGCCCGATAGCGACCGACCCTATTTTGATGCTCCAGGCGAACCGCGCGTGAATGGCGAATGGCAGCCCGGCCTGGAAGATCCGCATCCCGAGGCCTATTCATTCCTGGCAGGTGGGGTTCAGAAATTGCCTCCCTACCGCATCTTCGAGAACCGTTCGACGTTCCCGCGGGCGTTCATCGTCCCTGAGGCCGCGCCGCTCGAGGAGCAGACCAGGGTTTTGGAACAGATGAAGACTACGAATTTTCGGCGGACGGTTCTGCTGGAAGGCTATCGTGCCCCGGGCACAGCGCAGCCTGCTTCGACGAGCGAACCTGTTGGAGAAGCAGTGATCAGCGAGTACCTGCCGAACCGAGTCCGCGTGAAGACGCACAGCGCGCAGCCCGGCTTCCTGGTTCTGACCGATGTTTGGTTTCCGGGTTGGACTTGCAATGTGGATGGCCGTCCTGCGGAGGTTTATCGGGCCGACTTCTTGTTTCGTAGCATTCCCGTGCCGGCGGGAGACCACGAGGTGAACTTCGCGTTCGCACCGCGCTCTTACGGGTTGGGTAAAGGGATCAGCATGTTCGCCGCTGGCATATTTAGCCTTTTGCTCATCGCAGCCGGCTTTCATGCCCTTGCGAGTAGAAGCAGCCGGCCAGCTAACGGCTCCTCGAATCCGCAGTTCCAGCCGACGCCGCGTGTCCGTGCGACGGCAGACGTGGGCTCACCACCAGAGAATCCTTGGCATCGAGCTGAATCTTCAGGAGAGCCGGGACGATCGCGATGACCAGGATCGTTGCCAAGAAAATCCATTCGGTGACCAAGAGTGCGCCGCGCTCGTCGCGCCAGAAGTTTGCCAGTTGCTGGCACATGGTCTGTCAACTCCCGGAAGAGACGTCATGGTCCCTTCGCGTAACCAAGATCGAGTGGATCCGCTTGAAGGCCGATTTCCTGGCTCGATCCATGGCCCAGAAGAGGTACACATCGCGTGCCGAGGCAGCCCTTCTCGGCCGGTTTTTATGCGCGCGCCAGAGGGCTCGTCGTCAATGGCCTCTTTAACCCGTACGTGCCTAAAGAGTTAAGATCGATTAGCGCAGCGCGCAAACAGTGCCAAGAAATGCGTGCTTGGCGAAGAGCCTTGCGTTTGTGTTTCCTTTTGTTAACACGGTTGACAAGGAATGAATGGAATCGGAATCTCTGGTTATCAGAGATGTATGACATGCTAAATGGTGTACAAAGAGAGTCCGGTGTCACTTTTTCGACGTCTTCGGCCTTCTGCCGCCGGCACGTTTTGTGGCACCGGCCGCTGTGGCGGTGATGCGCGCGAGTTGTTCCTTGAGCTTGCGATGGGCGGTTGTGCGCCCTCGAGCCAGCTGCACGGCTTCCCCAAGAGTCAAGCGCGGGTCGGGGAAGGGCAGGCGTGCGACAGCGTCACTGACGCTGCCTTCCAGGATATAGCAGCCCTCGTTCAGGGGAACCGAGATGCCACAGCTGCGCAGCAACTCCAGATCACGATAGAAACCGCGGACGTCGAGACTCAAGCGGTTCTTCAACCAATCGCGCGGTCGCGGAGTGGCGCGGAGCAAATGGAGCAAGCAATGCAGGCGCGCTGCACGCTCCAGGGTCACGGCTGGCGTTTCGGGGCGGTTCGGTTGCTTGCGGCCTTTCACGTTGTTGTGCCTCCTGGCTCGACAGTGTCGTCCTGGACCGATGTGCGGTGTGCTTGGCACCCAGCGCAGACAGCAGGGAAGGCAAGCCCATTGTCGCGAAAGCAGAGCCGAACCTTGGATGATGGTAGGCAGAACCTGGGACGAAATCAAGATGCCGTCACGCCGACCGCCTCCCTCGGAAATAAGATAGGGAGTGAATTTCCCGATTCCCGTGCGAGGAGTTGCCCTTGGTGCAGCCTGACACTTTGCCGTCTATCATCGACCAACCAGCTCTTGATTACCTGGTTATCGCTCCTCATCCAGACGATGCGGAGCTGGGTGCCGGCGGCACTATCCTCCTGCTCAAGGCGCAGGGAGCCCGCTTGGGAATTCTCGATTTGACGGACGGCGAACCAACGCCGCACGGCAGCCCGGATATCCGGCGGCGTGAAACGGACGCGGCCAGCGCGGTGCTCGGGTTGGATTGGCGAGGCAACCTGGGATTGCCCAACAGGTCGCTCCTATCCGACTTGCCGTCTCGTCACCTGCTGGCGGGAGTCCTGCGGCAGCTGCGGCCCCGCTACCTTTTTGCCCCGTATTGGGAAGACGCCCACCCTGACCACGTAGCTGCCAGTCACCTGATCGATGCCGCGCGTTTCTGGGCCAAGTTGACGAAGACTGATCTTCCGGGCGAGCCCCACTTCCCGCAACGGACCATCTACTACTTCACCGTTCATCTCCGAATCCATCCCCGACCCTCGTTTGTGGTCGACGTAACCTCGACCATCGAGGGCAAGATGCGTGCCCTCAGCTGCTACCATTCGCAGTTCGTCGAAGGCCGGCCCAGTACCTCTCCGACGCTGCTCGACGACCTGCGCGACCGGGCACGATACTGGGGATGGTCCATTGGCAGCGGTTATGGCGAACCTTTCGTTTGCCGCGAAGAAATTGGGTTGCGCAGTTTGCGCGACCTGGTCTGAAGGAAAGGGAAAGGCGAAACGGGGAAAACGCGGAGAGACACGGAAAAGAGCATAACTGGTCAAGCACATCTTGTAAATTGACACGCCACAGTTCCCGGCTTTAAGCAAGCTGCCACTCCGAGACAGTCGATAACCTAACCAAGCGACATGTTGTTTAGGCCACCCGGCTGCGGAACAGAAGGGAATTGCCGTGCGACGCGAGTTTAATGTGTTGGCCTTGGTTAAAGGCGACGAACGCTATGTGTTCGTTTATGACGATGAGAGCCGTCAGCCATTAATCGACGCACTTCGTGATCAGGCGGCTGATCCCCGTCTCAGCTTCACCTGGTTCGACGCAGCCATTCTCAGCGAAAAAGCTAAAGAGCAGACCTTGGGTAGTGCCGAATCGTTGCCGCCATCCCGGCCCAGAGTGTGACTGGGATAAATGGGGAGTCGCGCTGGGGCGCTCGCCATTCGATCTTCTTTGCCCACCGCGAGGGCCCCATGGAAGAAGCTCTGGCCGATTTCCTCCGCCATCTGGCGCTAGAGAAGGACGCCTCCCCTAACACGGTGAAGTCGTACCGCGAGGACTTGACGCAGGCCCTTGAGTATTTTCGAAGCCGTATGCCGGAGCAAGTTTTGAAGCCCAGCGATCTCACGACTCGGCTCCTGCGTGCTTACCTGGCCTGGCTTCATCAGCAAGGCTACGCGAAGACGACAACCGCGCGCAGGATCGCGGCGATGCGCTCCTGGTGCCGCTTCATGTGTCGGCAGAGCATACTCCAAACCAATCCGGCGGATGGGCTGCGTGGTCCGCGGCAGGACAAGAAGCTGCCCCACTTCTTGAGCGAGAAGGACCTGCTCCGGCTCCTGGAAGCGCCGCCGGCGGACACGCCGTTCGGCTTGCGCGACCGAGCCATCCTGGAAACCCTGTACTCGGCCGGACTGCGGGTCAGCGAGCTGGTTGGTCTGAATCTACCCGACATGGATCTGGACAGCGGCGTGGCCACGGTGCGCGGCAAGGGGAAGAAGGAGCGCCTGGCTCTCCTCGGGCGGCAAGCCCTGGAGGCACTAGAGCGCTGGCTCGCGGAGCGCGGGACCATTTCGCCTCGGGCGGTGTCGCAACCCGCCGTCTATCTGAACAAGAGCGGCACGCGACTCACGACGCGGAGCGTCGGCCGGCTGCTGGAGAAATACCTCGCGCTGGCCGGCCTCGACCCCAGGACGAGCCCTCACACCCTACGCCATAGCTTCGCCACACACATGCTCGATCGCGGGGCCGACATTCGCAGCGTCCAGGAACTGTTGGGTCATCGGAGTCTGACGACCACGCAGATTTATACTCACGTGACCACGCAGCGCTTGCGCGACAGTTACCACAAGGCCCACCCGCGAGCCTAACGGGGCAACCTTCAGAAGCAGAGGAAAGTTTCAAAATAGAGCGGCAGGTGTTTCCGGAATGCCTTGGCTGACCACGTTTTGCATGCTTTAAGAGAGGGAAAGCACGTCATGTTTAGCAGTTTCGGCCTTTCCCATGCGGATCTGGCGCTTGCCGCGCGGCGGGTCACTCGCTATCTGGCCATCGGCTTCCTGTTCGCCGGCGTCGCCGCTCTGTCGGGGACTGCCTTCGGCCAGGACGTGCGCTGGCGGTCGGACTACAATTCGGCCAGGAGAGAAGCGCAGGATAAGGACCGCCCACTCATTCTTGATTTCGGCACGGAGAATTGCTTCTGGTGCAAAAAACTCGAGGCAACGACCTTCCGGGATCCGGCCATCGCCGCGTTGCTCAACGAGCGCTACATCCCTCTCAAAGTGGATGCCAATCGTGAAAGAATGCTTGCCGAGGCATTGCACATCCAGAGCTATCCCACGCTGGTGCTGGCCGCACCGGATGGGAAGATCCTGGGAACTCTCGAAGGGTACCTGGAGGCATACCGTCTGCAAGAGCACCTCCAAAGGGTCCTGGCCAGCGTCAGTAATCCGGAGTGGATGAGTAGAGATTATCAGGAAGCAGCCAAGGCGATAGCCGCCTCCGACTACGCCAAGGCCATCGCTCTTCTGAAGAACATCACCGAGGACGGCAAGGAGCGGCCGGCACAGGTCAAAGCCCGCCAGCTTCTAGGTGACCTTGAGCAGCAGGCGGCGGGCCGGCTTGCCAAGGCCAAGCAACTCGATGACAAGGGACAGAACACGGAAGCGACCAATGTTTTGTCCGAGTTGCTGCGCCTCTATGCCGGCACGCAAGCGGCTCAGGAAGCGAGTCAAATGTTGACGGCTCTGGCTGCCAAGCCGGAACTAAAGTCTCAGATGCGCGAGCAACGGGCCCGTGAGCTATTGGCACAGGCACGCGAAAATTATCGCACCCAGGATTATCTACATTGCCTTGACCGCTGCGAGGTACTCACCGGCGCTTATGCAGATCTCCCCGAAGGAGCGGAAGCCACCCAGCTGACAGCCGAAATCAAAAATAACCCCGAATGGCTACAGCAGGCATGCGAAACGCTGTCCTGTCGCCTGGGTAAGCTGTACATGTCGCTGGCTGAAACCTGGATTCAGAAGGGCCAGCCGCAGCAGGCAGCTCTTTATCTGGATCGTGTGATCAAGAGCTTCCCCGGCTCCCGCGAGGCGCAGGCCGCGCAGCTGCGGTTGGCAGCCATTCAGGGACGATCGACCTGGCAAGCTGAATTCAAGAAGCCGTAGAGGGATCCGCGGGTGGGTAGTGTCCCAGAATTGCGTTACAGCCGATGGCACTTGGTTTGGCTTTGCCTAAAAACCACGGATTTTTGGTCAACTGAAAGGCAAAAGTTAAACTTGCCCGAAATTACAGTAGTGTCAAGCGACGAAAAGACCCCGCCGAAGCGGGGTCGCCTATGAAAAGAGATCGCCTACGATCCTGTTCCGTGAAGTTCGGGATTCCGGTTCATAGGGGAAGCATCTTTGGCTGGGCGGCCATTTGCTTTTCCGCCAACAACCGAATGCTTGCGAATGAATTCTACGTTGTGCTGGGATTCCGCCAGGCTCACGCCGGGGCCGTCAATAACTTCACGCGCAATATGCAACTTTTCAGCGACGGTCTTGCCGTTTCGTTCCAAACACCAGCAACGGTAACGGTCGTACTTTCCGAATGCCCCAAAATTCAATCTCTGTTCAAGAAGGAACAACCTGAACCAAGAAATAAAGTTCATGTTACGCCTCCCCTTCAGCCTGCCGGATTGAAAATCGCCGACCGATCTTCGAACGGTCCGCAGGCTGATTCATGGCTGAACGCCCTCCCCACCAATTGATAGCACGCTTGACCGGGTTCAGTTCACCCCGAATCTCCCAAGGACTCAACATGCTCGCATCAGCACGAGGGCCGCTTTTGAGTTGTGAGTAGTAGGGATCATTTGACGTTCTTGCCCCAACTTCTGAACCCTTACCTTCCGGGTCCCCATCGGCTTTTAGCAGGAATGCTTGCAGGCTACTCGGCAACTTCATCATTGCGCCGAACTGCCCGTAATTATGCAAGAGATTCCGTATCGCCGCCTCAAACGCTTGCTCCGGCATCGCGCCCCTTGGCTGAACTACAAACGATTCTTCGCTCGATGGCACAACCCATTGCACAAGTCCGAACAACGTCTGATGATCTTCCTGTCCCATGCCGTTTACCGGATAGAATCCGAGGTTCAATTGTTGCAGATCATTCGCCAGTTGAGCGTTCGCCGCACGATTGTCGGATAGACTTCGTTCGCCTCGAAAGGCAGTCAGGATCGCTACCGGTTTCGTCGTCTGTAGTTGGAACTTGCCCACGGATCGGGCGAACGAGCGTCGTGCAGCCATTGCATCGAGAGCAAGCCACTCCGCAAATTTCAATTTCTTGTCCACACACTACCTATAGCACGACTCCGACGAAACTGCGAGGCATTCCCACCACATAAATACTAGTTCATGCCTTTTAGTGTCTTTCCGCTGAAGTTCTATGCCACTTGCGGAGAACTTTCTTGTTCATAGAATGAACTTCTACAAATGCCGCACTGGCGATTATTTCCCGGTTTTTCCGGGAAAACCTCACTCTATCAAGCGGGCCAGCAGGCAGGGAAAAGAACATCGCTGGCTTGCAATATGAGGATCAACTCCCCCATCACCCTCCTGCCGGGCGCAAGGAAACTGCGCACATTGCAGGGCGGTGGGCGAAGCCCACGTTAAGATTGTCGTTGCAAAAGCGCTACTGACATGCCAGCCTATTCTGACTACTGCGCGGCTCGGCGACGCAATTGATTCCTCAGCCCTACGCTGGCACTCCCTTCGCCTTTCAATTGTGCACCCCTAGCAAAGCGGCCAGCGCTGCCTTGTGAATCGCTCCATTGCTGCCCAGAAGCCCGTGATGCTGCAGCGAACCCGGAAGGCCGTAGCGCGGGCTCTCGCCTCGCAGGTTGGTCACCAGGCCGCCTGCCTCGTCAACCAATATCTGGCCGGCGGCGATGTCCCAATCATGGCAGGCATCGTAGGTGTTGAGGTAAATGTCCGCCTCTCCGCGTGCTACCTGCGCAAGCTTGATGCCTGCCGAGTATGTTTCGATGACGCGCGCGGGATGCAGCGCCTTGATGTGTCGGGAAGGCTGGTCCGGGTTTCGGGAGTGACTTTGAGTCACAGTCGCCCTGGCCAGGTCGGCAACCGAGGTGACCTGGCAGCGCGCCGGTTCACGTCGCGCATTGTCGCGCCGCCAACAACCGCCGCCCAAGGAGGCATAAGTAAGCCGGTTCAAAGCGGGTTCAAGGACGACGCCTACCGCAACCCGTCCTTGATCCACGAACGCCACCATGACGGAGAATTCGCCGTTCTTGCGCGCGAAACCGCGCGTGCCGTCGATAGGATCCACAATCCAGAGTCGCGGCCCAGCCTGAGGCACCGTCTCGAATCCACTCGTTTTTTCCTCGGCGCAGAGGGCGTCAGGCGGAAACGCCTTGTGAATGTGCCCCAGGATGATCTCCTGGGAGCGGCGGTCTGTTTCCGTGCTGATGTCTGCCGGCGCATCGGCTATGACCTCAAAACGCGCATAGTGCTCCAGGATCAACTCGCTGGCCAGCGCAGCAGCTTCCAGCGCCACTGCTAATTCACGATCGTACGCCATGGTGAATTGTCCTTTTTCTCCGCCGTGATTCTTGGGAGGGAGTGTGGGGCGAAGAACCAAAATCTGCCTTAGACCTGTTCGGCGAATTCGTGGAATTCGAGGTAATGCAAATGCCGGTACAGTTCGTTTTGTGAGAGGAGGTCGCGGTGGCCGCCCGTCGCCTGGATGCGGCCCTTGTGCAACAAGAAGAGCCGATCGCATGAGCGAATCGTGCTGATCCGGTGAGGCAGGAAAATCGCGGTCCGTCCGGGGAGAACGCGCGCGAAGGTGTCGTCCAGCAATGACTTCAAGTCTTCGTCCAATGGCTCTGCCGGTTCCTCGATGATGAGAAGGGCGGGATCGCGCAGGATTGCACGCGCGAGTGCGATCAGGAACTGCTCGCCAATCCCCAAGTGATGGCCCATTTCGCCGATCAGGGTTTCGTAGCCGTGCGGCAACTTCTGAATGAACTGGTGCGCGTGAGCGACCTTGGCTGCCTCGATGATTTGCGGCAGCGTGTAGCTTGGGTCACCGCAGCCAATGTTGTTGGCCACACTGTCGTTGAACACGAGATTACGTTGCAGCACCAGCGCGATCTGCGCGCGCAAGGAATCCAGCGTGACCCAACGCAGGTTGTGGTTATCGATGCGGATTTCTCCGGAAGTCGGATCGAGAAACCGGGGGATGAGATAGACGAACGAATGGGTCTCCATCTCGTCTGAGCCGACGATGCCAATCCGTTGGCCGGCCTGGATATTCATGCTGATGCCCTGAAGCAGCATGCGATCGCTGCCCGGCTCACGCAGACTCACCTCGTCAAACTCGAGTTGTTTGCCCAGCGGCGGGAGGAATTCGGCACCCACCATCTGCTGCACGTCGCTCTTGCGATCGAGGAAACGAAAGAGAGCCACGGCCGAGGCGCGGGCGCGGCGCATGAGCCGCCGGTGCTCCAGGAACGTGACCAGCGGCCAGTAAAGGCTGACGAGCGCCGTCGCGAGCACTACGGCGCTGGCAACGCCTAGCTGGCTGTTGAGGATGATGATTCCGGCAGCACCCAGCAGGATGGCCGACGCCAGAGTTCCCAGGAAGACCAGGAGCGGGCGATAAATCGCTTCACCGAGGTGCCGCCGCTGTTGCGCCCAGGCGTAGCGAGCCAGTTGACGTTCGACACGCGACTGGTTGAACAGCTCCATCAAGTAAACCTTGACCAGGCGCATCAGCATCAAGCTTTCCTGGATAAGCGCGAGTTGCTCGGCGGCCCTTTGCATGGCCACCCTTCCCTCGCGGCGATAATGTGCCGCTACTTGCCCGCCGATCAGCCAGACCACGATCGCAAAGAGCAGGAAGGCCAGGGCCAACCACAAATTCACGGCAAGCGCAAATGTCAGGAGGAGGACAAACTTGACAGGCTCCCGAAAAATGACCGTCAACCACGCATAAAGGCCGTTATTGACGGCTTCTAACTCGCGCGTGAAGATGCCGACCGCTTCGCTCGGTCCTAGAGCGCGCACGGCCAACGTGCCCAGGCGGAACGTATGATGGTAGACGGCCCTTCGCAAGCGCGTGGCTGCCTCGACCGTCGCGCGTGCCGCTGCGGTGATCATCACGAAGCGCAACAGGGCCCGTAGCAGGGCCAGGACGATCGCAACGACAAACAACCCCGCCAGATAGTAGTAGGCATTAGGCCAGGACGCGGAACGATACTTCCAGGCCCAGGGGTTCCAGCGCGCCAGCCCGGCGACGACCCCTCCGTACAGCCGGTGGCGGCTGCGTACCACCAGACTGAGAATGCCCAGGTCGGTAAGTTGCTTGTCGAGCGGAGCTTGTGCCACCAAGCTCGCGGCTGTAGGGCCGACACGCTCATCGAGAATCTGAGACACGTAGCCGCGCCATGCAAGCTCGAGATCGAGCGGCTCCTTGAGGTCGGCATTCGCCAGTTCGTCTGCCTTGGCGTCAGGCACTCCGAGGCGCTGCAGGTCCCTGGTCCGCTGCTCTGGGTCTAGCGAATTCCATTTCTGGAGGAACCCCGCTTTTTCGTGGCTGGGCAGGGCCCGAAAGGACAGAATCTCCCCACGGGAGATCATCAAATCGGCGTAAAGAGCCAGTACGGCGAGCAGAGCGACGTAAAGGATTCCCGTGCCCACGGCGGCGGCAAGAGCCACCCATTTGGCTACGGGGCTGTAATTGAGAAACTTCCTGGCTCGGGCAAACGCTTCGCGTTCCACGGGGCACCCTCGAATCCATAAGAACGAAGGCACCACACCGAAGGACCAGCAGGCTGGGGTTGTCGTCCCTCGTTCATTGGTGCTCGTACTTAGGGGTTCCTCACAGGAGCTGACAACGCCGGCACGAGCTTTCGCTACACTGGCGCTGCAGGCTTCTGTTCGATACAGAGCAACATTCTCATGCGAGATCGCGGTCTTCGAACAGGACCAGGCCGAAAAGCAAGGCGATCACGCTGTACAAGACAGCGTACAGCACGACAGAGCAAATGTAATAGAAGAATTTACCCGCGTCCGGCGGCACATCCCGAACGATGATCGAGCCAAGGTCAAAATACGCCAGGCCTGGCAAGACGTTTTCGAAGAACTTGGCCATGAAATTCACAAGCGCGAATCGCTGGGCGGAGACCTGGACCAGCACGTGGGTCAGGTGGCCCAGGAAGAAGACCAGAAGGCAAGTAACCATGTTCACGACCATCGGCAGCCGCGTGGCCAGTGCCACCGCAATGGCCAGAAGTACCATCACCTGACAGAACCCGAAGACGAGGCCCGGCCCGGTGCCCATAATTGATTCCTGGAGCCAACTAGCCGACCCTCCAATGAGTTCGACTGCAGGGCTAAACGCCGTGCCCGAGCCAAATCTGAGCCGTTCGATCCAGCCCGGATCGACGATGGGTTCGCGATCAAACCAGAGCTTGAACCACATCACGCCCGTAAAGAGCCACCCCAGCATACCGGTCATGAGTAAGGCGGCCAGCAATGTGCCCAGGAACTTGCCCACCAGGAATTGCCGCCGCGAAACAGGCTTGCTCATCACGGTGATGGCCGTTCGTCCTTCGATCTCTTCGCTGATCGATATGCTCGCCGCCAGCACGCTGAAAAGAACACTGGCCAACATGATCGTGTCGTAACCAAGCTGTCTCACCATCTTGAAGTCTTCGCCGAACGTGAAATAAGGCAAGAACGGCGAAGAAATCATCAGGCCGCTCGATATCACGATAATCAACCAGAACATTGGTTGGCGAACACCTTCACGAAAGGCGGCCAGGGCGACCGCAGCTCCCTCCGGCCACACCCGAGTGAGCAATGGAAAGAGCACGATAAAGAAATCGATGATCAGCTGGGCCTGCAGTAGCGCCCCGAAAAGACGACCCCAGAAAACTAGCGCCGCGGGGTCTTCGACGAATGTGACGAACGCGGTCAAACCTGCTCCTCCAGCCACCACGATGCCAAGCGTAGTCAGCCAGCCTATGGGTCGCTTCAAAAATGACCCCACCGAGGTCGGGTCTGCAAGCAAGACCCAAGGCAATGCGGCTATCAACTGGAGCAAAAACAGTAAGGTGCTGATCGCGAAGGAAATAAGCATGGCGTTCATAAGCAAGTGTTCGAAGACTCTCCTAAGACGATTAGTGCCGTATCTGAAATCCTTTGTAACCGCTGCAAGTTTCTTCCTGGACCTCGATACTCTCGAGGTACCCTGCCATGCATCTGGCGACTGCTGCAAGGAACGTGTCGACTTGATCGACCGGCCCCTCAGCCATTATCTCAACATCGCCAGTGGGCAGGTTACGAACAAAACCTGTCACTAGGTATCCCGAGGCGACTTGCCGCGTCGTGTAGCGGAAGCCCACCCCCTGGACTCGGCCATGTACTAGGACCCGCTTGCAGACCGTCCTGGATTCTTGCGAAAGGGAATCGCCACCTTCGTCCATTCTCCATTCTCTCCTGGCAATACCCCATCACAACGGATCCATTGGCCCCGTGCGCAAAGTCGAAGCCCCCGAGAGACCGCTTGTGACGGTTAGGCAGGGAAACTCATTGGCCGCGCAGGGCGCTATCGTTGGAAGACCGGGCTACCCTGTTCCGTTTACGTTACTCCTGCGTCCGCGGTTCGGCACGGTAATTGGGCTGCTGGCCCCAATGGAGTTTATCCCGCAACGTTTGATAGTAGCCACGCCCTGGCACCTTGACGAGTCCGAAGGTTACCGGCGCACGCCGAACCGTGATCTGACCATCCGTGTTGAAGGGAGTGATCTCCTGTCCATCGACAATCAGGACGGCATCCCCCCAGCCGGAGGTTAGAACAATCGTATAGACTTTTTCAGAAGAATCAACCACCGGACGATTGGTCAAAGTGTGGGAGCAAATTGGAGTTATGACGAAAGCGTCCAGCTCTTGTCCGAGTATCGGTCCCCCGGCCGAGAGGTTATGAGCCGTCGAGCCGATCGGGGTGCTCAGGATCAAGCCGTCCCCGCTATAGCGCGTGACCGGCTCGCCATCCACGAAAAGATTCAGGTCGATAACATGATACGACCGCCCGGTGTGCACCACCACATCGTTCAATCCGAGAACGGTTTGCTTCATCGCGGGCGAGGTGAACGTGCATTCGAGCATCACATGGTGTGTGATCTGATAGTTTCCCCGAGCCACCTGTGGGAAGCACTCCTCAAATTGATCGAGGTTGAGGTCGGCAAGGAAGCCAAGCTTGCCCAGGTTGACGCCGAGCACGGGGATCTGCTGATAGCCCATTTGACGTGCTGCGCGCAGGATCGCCCCATCGCCGCCGAAAACAAGAGCGATGTCGGCGGTCTCCTGGCCCAGGTCCGCCTCCTGTTGGAGATCGAAAACGACGACCTGAGCGTGTTCCTTGAGGAACGGCAGCAAACGCTCGGCCGCCTTGATAACTCCTGGTCGATTGGCATTTCCCAGGACAAAGAGACGCATACGCAGAACCCGGGATGAGGCGTCGGAGCGTGATGAAAAAGGGGTCTGACCCCCTGGCTAATCGAGGTGCTCTGCCCCTCGCAAAGTCATTAGTCTCTGCAGAATTCGGTCTGACCCCTTTTTCATCACGCTCTCAGAATGGCCGACCCGAACGAGACGGCTGCTCGCTGGCGATGTGGGAGTCTCGGGAGCCGCTCCCAAGCTCCGCTCGAACGACCTTGCACAGACCATTCACGTCCAGGCCAAGGTCTGCCAGCAGCTCCGCGCGTTCGCCATGTTCGACAAAGCGATCGGGAATGCCCAGGCGGACGAGATGACGCGTACCCAGCCCCGCAGTGTTGGTTGCTTCGAGCAAGGCGCTGCCAAAGCCCCCGTGCAGGGCTCCTTCTTCCACGGTCACGACAAGCGGCATTTCTTCCACCGCGCGGAGCAGCGTTTGCGTGTCGATCGGCTTGGCGAATCGTGCGTTGATGACGCCAATGTTGAGCCCTTCCTCACGCAGCCGCTCCGCTGCCTCGACGCAGACGGCAAAGAGGCTGCCATAAGCAATGAACATGCCGTCTTCGCCCCACTCGTAAACCTCCGCCTGGCCGAGTTCGACCGGAGCGACGCCGCGTTTTACATTCTCCAGGCTGGCCTTGGGATAGCGCATCGACACCGGACCTTCATATTCCAAAGCGAAGTGGAGCATTGGGGCGACGTCGGCTTCGTCACCGGGCGCCATCACCACGAAGTTGGGGAAGAGCCGCATGTAGCCGGTGTCGAACGCGCCGTGATGGGTCGGTCCATCCGGACCGGTAAGGCCCGCGCGATCGAGGCAAAAAGTCACATGCAGGTTCTGCAGGGCCACTTCCTGGAAGAGCTGATCGTAGGCGCGCTGCAAGAAAGTCGAGTAAATGGAGGCGATTGGTCGCATGCCGGCCTTGGCCAGGCCGGCGGCGAAGGCAACGGCGTGCGATTCGCAAATTCCCGTGTCGAAGAAGCGCTCCGGAAAATCGGAGCGCACTTTTTCCAGCTTGTTGCCCTGGCACATGGCGGCAGTGATCACAACTACTTTGGCATCGTTCTCCATGGCCTGGTAGACGGCAGTGCTGACAGCGTCGGTGTAGGCCTTGGAGCCGCCGCGCCGCAGTGACAGGATGGTCCGTTGCGGACCGATCTTCTCAAAAACGGGCGGCGTGTGATAGGTCACGGGGTCTTGGCTGGCTTGCGCTACTCCGTGCCCCTTTTCGGTCAATACATGCAACAGGATGGGCCCTTCCTGACTCTTCACATCGCGCAGCCAGCGACGCAGCGACGGCAGGTCGTGCCCGTCAATGGGTCCGATGTAACGGAAGCCAAGTTCTTCGAACAGCATCCCGCCCGTGAGAACAGCCTTGAGGCCGTCGCGAAGTTGTTCGATGGCCTGGTTGGCCATGCCGCCCACAACCGGCACTTTGGCCAGGAGATCGTGCAGGTTCCGCATGGAACCCTGGTAGAAATTGGTCAAGCGCGCTTGATCCAGGCAGCGGGCAAGGCCGCCGACACGTGCGCAAATGGACATCTGGTTGTCATTGAGGATTACGAGCAGCTTCTTGCCCAGGCCGCCCGCGTTATTTAACGCCTCGAAAACAATTCCCGAAGGGAGTGCCCCGTCGCCGATGACGGCAACGCTATGGCGATCGCCGTTCCCAAGCAGTTCGTCGCCTACCCGGAGGCCCAGGGCGCACGACAGGCTGCATCCAGCGTGACCGGTCATGAACAGGTCGTAAGGGCTTTCGTTGGGATTGGGGTAACCCATCAAGCCGCCACGCGTGCGAATCGTTTCGAACTGCGGGTAGCGGCCGGTGATCAGTTTGTGAGGATAGATCTGATGGCCCGTATCCCAGATGAGGCGGTCGCGGCTGAAGTCAAAAGTGAGGTGCAGCGCGAGACAGAGTTCGACGACGCCTAGGTTGCTCGCGAAGTGCGCCGGCCGAATGCTCAAGACACGCACGAGTTCGTCGCGCATCTCCTGGGTGAGCTGGGAGAGCTGCTCATCGGAGAATTGATGCAGGTCGGCAGGGGAGGCGATTTTTGACAGCAGTTCGCTCATCACCGTCATCCTTTATGCATGAACTATCGCTTCCGCTCGACGACGAAGTCGACTAGTGCTGCCAGATGGTTTGCAGCCGCCCCGAGCGGCACAAGGTGCGCTCGGGCCTCTTCGCACAGACGCTGGGCGCGGCGCCGGCTCTCGGCCACGCCCAGGAAGCCGGGATAGGTCAATTTACCGCGAGCAGCGTCTTTTTGCACGCGCTTTCCCATCTGGTCTGCAGAGCCTTCCACGTCGAGCAGGTCATCCGTGACTTGAAACGCCTGGCCGAAAGAGCGGCCGTAGGCGTCAAGGGCATCGACAAGAATCGGGTTTGGCCCCCCCGGCTTCTCTCCCTGCGCCACGCATGCTCCGAGCCGCAGACAAGCTCGAAAAAGAGCGCCGGTCTTGCGGGCATGGATGTTTTCCAGGGCCAAAAGACTGGGGGGGGGCAGCAGGGCCTGGCTCTGCTGACGGGAGTCCGACACCGAGCACACGCAAGCCTCCTCGTTAACCCGTTCCCAGGCCAGATCTTCCACCTGTCCTCCCACCATCCCGGCGGCACCGGCCCCTTTCGCCAATTCGCGACAGCAGGCTGCCCCGCTTGCAGGGGGATACCCCTCCGCCAGCACCTGAAAGGCCAGCGTCAGCAAAGCGTCGCCGGCCAGGATCGCAAGCGCTTCGCCAAACTGTTTATGGCAAGTGGGTAGACCGCGGCGCAGGTCGTCGTCGTCCATCGCCGGCAGATCATCGTGGATCAGAGAATAGGTGTGGATCATTTCGACGGCGCAAGCCGCGGGGAGCGCTGCTCGGTCCTCGCCACCGCATGCTTCCGTGGCGAGGATTACCAGCAGGGGCCGGAGGCGTTTGCCGGGAGCGAGTAGGCTGTGCCGCATTGCTTCCAGCAGCGACTCCGGACAGCCTGTATTGGGACCGAGCGCGCTGCGCAGGCTTTCCTCGACAAGGGCGCACTTGTCCCTCAGGTATTGATCCAGCTCGTCGTCGACCTTGGACATCAATCTCTACAAGCTCGTACTAAAACGGTATCTCTGGCCCCTCGTCTTTTTTGCGGCGCTTCTTGGTCTCCGTCTTGCCGCTCTCGGCCGTGGCTGTGTGCTCAAAAGGTTGCGTAACGGCTTGACCGTCCGCATCCAGGCCCGTCAACAGCAAGATCCGTTGCTCCGCCTGCCGAAGCTGCGCGTGGCAACCCTTGAGGAGCCCGATGCCCTTTTCATAGCGCGCCAGAGCATCTTCCAGACCAAGCTGGCCGTCTTCCAGATCGCGGACGATCTGGTCAAGCTCGGCCAGGGCTTGTTCGAAAGTCAAAGGATTGTCAGGGGGTTCAGTCATGCGTGCCGCCCACGCGGGGAGTTCGCCTTCCCTGACGCTCTGGAGCCTGCTGAAAAAGGGGTCTGACCCCCTACGAAGCTTCACTGATTTCCCGCGGAAGGGGTCAGACCCCTTTTTCAGCAGGCTCCTCAGGAAGCGGGGAGATCGAAAGTCCTCTCCGATCCTTCCACCCGGCTGCGAATTTGCCCATGTTGCAGGCGCGTGAGAAGGAGGTCGCCGGGACGTACCTGTTCCGGGCTGCGCACGACCGTCTCGTCCGCTTCTCTGCGAGTTAGACTATACCCCCGAGCCAAGACGTTCAAGGGGCTAAGTGTTTCTAGGCGGGCTGCTTGCGCCTGGAGACGGTCGCGTATTTGGAGCAATCGCTGCCTGCTGATTCGCTGCAACCGTTCGGCGCAATCGTCGAGCCGTCGCTCAAGATCGCGGATTGGCTCGAGGGGCATGCGAAAACAGCGCCGTTGGCCCAGGTCTTCGAGGCGTCTACTTGCAAGTTGTAACTGCTTTTGCAAGAGCATGCGCAACTGCCCCTCCAATCCGCGTAAACCCTCCAGGAGTTCCTCGCGGTGCGGCACAATGCGCTCGGCGGCTTCGCTGGGCGTCAAAGCGCGACAATCCGCGACGAGATCGGCAATCGTCAAGTCGATCTCATGCCCCACGGCGCTGATTACCGGTACCCGCGATGCAAAAATCTCCTGAGCCACGCACTCGGCGTTGAATGCCCAGAGATCCTCCGTACTGCCGCCCCCGCGGCCGACGATCATGGCGTCCACGCCATCCAGGCGATTGAGCAGGCTGATTGCCGCGGCAATCTCTTCGGCGGCGCCGTCTCCTTGCACGCGGACCGGACAAATCAGGATTTCCACGGCCGGCCAGCGGCGCGCCAGGATTTCGAGAATGTCGCGCACGGCCGCTCCGCTCGGGCTGGTCACCAGGGCGATACGCCGGGGAAAACGCGGCAAAGGTTTCTTCCTCTCCGGCGCAAAGTAACCAAGCCGAAAGAGTTTCTCTTTAAGCTGCCGCAGCGCAAGCTCCTGTGCTCCCACTCCTTTGGGTTGCAGCTCCTCGACAACCAACTGGTATTCGCCGCGCGGGGCGTAAACGCTCATCCGGCCACGGACGATTACTTCGAGACCTTCGCGCAGTTCGAATCTGAGACGCATGGCAACGTTGCGCCATAGCACAGCGCGGAGCTGAGCCTCGGAATCCTTCAGAGTAAGGTAGATGTGACCGGAAGAGGGCCTCGCTAGGTTGCCGACCTCTCCCGTAGCCCAAACGGAGGCAAAACCTTCTTCGATGAGCCCTTTGATGGCCCGAGTAAGTTCCCCGATGCTCAAGACCTTGACGTCTTGTGGAACGCCAGTTGGATTCATCAAAGCAACCTTGGGTCGTGGAAGGTGCCCACCCCATCAGACATCAGTTGAGCGAATTTCGCTGGTGAGCTGTCAGCTTCACCAAAACGATCGGCGCTCCCTGCTCATCCAGCATCTGCTGAAGCACTTCCGTTTCGTCCATGCGTTTCCAGCGATGCCACTCTGCATTATCGAGAATACAGTACAGAGGCGCGTTAGACGAGGGAAGCAGCTCCGGACCGGCCAGTCGTCGCACCGGCCTACCGTAGTAAAACATGATCCCTTCATCCTTGAGCATGAATAAGTAGAGTGTATTTCCCTCGGGTACAAGCTGGGCCAGCAGTTGGCCCTTGGCAGTCGGCTCACGGCCCTGGTCGCGCAGTGGGATGACAACGTGGACATGCACCAGCTTGACCGCCAGCCAAATCGCCATCACAGCGATCAGGCACGGGAGCGGCCGCCCCGCGTGGAGCCAGCGCCATTTTGCGGGAGGCCAGGCAAGGCGACCGTCTATCCAGGCCAGCAGCACAAAGGCTGCCAGCCCGGCAATGGCCGGGAACAACGGAAAGCTATGCCGCGGGGCGTGCTCGGGGATGATCGTCCAAAAGACCAGGTTCGGCCACAACCAACAATGCAATGCTTGGAGCAACCGCCGGCCGCGTTCATCCCAGAGTTGTCCAAAGCCAGGCCGGAGACTGAACAAGGCGACGACAGAAAAGGGCAAGCTTGCCGCGAATAGCTTGGCTGGGTGTGCCAGCGTTTCGCGCCAGGGGTATGGTCGATCATGATGGCTGGGCAAGAGCCGCATCAGTGCTTCACGACTCACGGTATTGTAAAACGGCTCCCAGCCGGCGAGTGCGACCGCTGCCCCTATCCAGGTGAGGCAGACGGCAGCGCCCACGAGCGCGCTGACGAGATGATACCTCCCGAAAAGCAACCCCAGGCGGCCCCGGCGCCACAGCAAGGTTACCACGGTCCCATAGAAAAAAGCAGGAGCAGTCCACTTGGTGAGAACGCCGCCCGCAACGCACAACAATGCAGCCAGCCACCAAAACCATAGCGCGCGAGTCTGGTCGGGGCGGATTGCCTGCGCGGCGCTTTCAACGGCCAATCGGTGAACGGCAGCAATGGTTCTCCCCTCGCCCCGGCACTCCGGGGAGAGGGGTCGGGGGTGAGGGGCCTTAGCCGGGGGTCGTTCGTCCCCTTCACCCCCAACCCCTCTCCCCCGAGGCGGGGGAGAGTGGAGATTATTACCTGCCGCTCGCCATAAAGCCCCGGCTGCCGAGACACGGGCACTGAGGACCACAGGTTGCTCCCTGGATTTTGGCTCTTCGGCGATCTCCAGAGCGCGCAAGAAAAACAAGATTGCCGCGGTCACCCACGCCACCTGCATCATGTCGATTTCGGCGGCGCTTCCCTTGTCGAGCCACATCAAGGAGACAGGTAAGAGGACCGCTGCCAGCAGGCCGCCACGCCGGCCCAATTGCCGGCCAAGGTACCAGTACCAGAGGAAGACCGTGATCGTAGCCGCCAGAGCGGAAGGTAATCGGGCAGTCCATTCACTGACGCCGCCGAAGGGCCAACTCAACAGGGCGATTGCCGCATACATCCCGGGCGGTTTGGTGAAGATGGGCTCGCCATAAAGGGTGGGCACGACCCAGTTCCCGGAGCGCAGGAACTGTGCCGCGATGATCGCCCGCAAGCTTTCCGTGCGGAACAACTCGCCCTTGCCCAGACCATAAAAGAAAAGCCAACCGCACAGCAGCGCAAGCACGACCGAACTGGACCAGGCATGTTCCGCGGGGCTGCGAACGAGGAGCAGGAGCCAGGAGCGCCGCGCCTGCAGTGTGGGTAGCACCTGGGAAAACTGCGCGGTGGTCGAGGACATGGACAGCCTCCTTGCTGAGATAGCAAAAAGGTGTCAGGACCCATTTCAGATCCAAGTTTTCGATCACTTCAGGATCTGAAATGGGTCCTGGCACCTTTTTGCTCGTCCGAGGGCTAGTCGGCAAACTGTTGCCGCACGCCCTCGTCCTTCTGCCGGACCAGCTCCGTCTGCTCCGACCGGTAATGCTTCAACTTCTCCGCGAGGGCCGGATCTCCCAGGGCTAAAACCTGAACAGCGAAGAGTCCCGCGTTACGCGCGCCCGCGTTGCCAATGGCCATGGTCGCCACGGGGACACCGCCAGGCATCTGTACCATCGACAGCAGCGAGTCGAGGCCATTCAATGCACTCGTTTCGATCGGGATGCCCAGGACGGGCCGCGTCGTATGCGCCGCCACCACGCCGGCGAGATGTGCCGCCCCGCCTGCCGCGGCAATGAAGACGCGTACCCCTTCCAGCTCGGCCTTGTGCACGAAAGCGACGAGGTCTTCCGGAGAGCGATGCGCACTGAGCACGCGCACTTCGAACGGCACGCCGAACTGATGCAGGATCGTGCAAGCCTCCCGCACAGTCGGTACGTCAGTATCGCTCCCCATAAGAAGGGCGACTACGGGGGAAGGCATCTCTCGGTCTCCCTCGACTTCTACCGGATCCAGTACTCGTAGGGTGCCTCAAGCGTACTTGCGCCGACGCACTGGCCCCTGAACGGTGCGTCGGCGCGAGTACGCTTGACGCACCCTACTGACTACTGACTGGCAGTAGAAAAGCAGCTGGCAGTTTAGACTCCGATGCATTCCATGCCAAATGTCGCGGCCACCGCGGAGTTCGTAACATTGCCTTGCCGGATATTGACTCCCTGAGCCAGTGCCGCGTTTTCTCGAACCGCCCGCTCGAGTCCCTTCTTGGCCAGTTGCAGCACGTAAGGCAGCGTTACGTTCGTGAGCGCATAAGTGCTGGTTCGGCCGACAGCGCCGGGCATGTTCGTTACACAGTAATGGACGACGTCGTCCACCATGTAGGTGGGATGGCTGTGGGTCGTCGGCCGCGAAGTCTCGATGCAACCGCCCTGGTCGATGGCCACGTCGATGAGGACCGAGCCGGTCGGCATGCGCTTGAGGTCTTCCTTGCGAACCAGATACGGTGCGCGGGCTCCGGGAATAAGGACCGCGCCAATCAGCAGATCAGCGCGGTTGATACTGTCGAGGATGTTATGCCGGTCGCTGAAAAGCGTGGTGACGTTGGGCGGCATCACGTCATCGAGATAACGCAAGCGTTCGAGATTGACATCCAGGATAATTACGTTGGCCCCGAGCCCGGCTGCGACCTTGGCTGCGTTCGAGCCGACGATGCCGCCACCCAGGATGACTACATTGGCGGGGAGAACGCCAGGGACGCCGCCAAGAAGGATGCCCCGGCCTTCGAAAGGCCGCTCCAGGAACTTCGCCCCTTCCTGGATACTCATGCGTCCTGCGACTTCACTCATGGGCGTCAGAAGAGGCAAGTTGCCTCGAGCGTCCTTGATGGTCTCGTAGGCAATGGCGATGATGTCGGACTCCATTACGGCACGCGTCAAGCGCTCGTCCGCGGCGAAATGGAAGTAGGTAAAGACCATTTGCCCCGAATGCATCAAGGGCCATTCCTGTGGCAAGGGCTCCTTGACCTTCACGATAAGGTCGGCCTTGCTCCAGATCGCCTCGGCCGTTGGCACGATCTCCGCCCCGTGCATGGAGTATTGATCGTCGCTGATGCCGCTGCCCTGCCCTGCCCCCGCCTGAATCAGCACCTGATGGGCCGCGCGCGTCAATTCTTCGACGCCGACCGGGATCATGGCCACACGGTACTCGTCCGTCTTGATTTCCTTCGGCACACCGACGATCATGCGCGTATCCTCCGTCAGGCAGCCGGGTTATTCTGAGAAGGGAAGCCCGGGGAATCAAGGTCAAACCGCCCTGGCAGGCGCCGCGGACAAATCCCGGCTAGGAGGCAAGAAATATTGGGCTTGTGCCAATAGGCTATTCATCCGGCGTGTTCTGTCTGTTATCCTTTCTCAAGAGGCAGCCCACCCTGATGAGAAAACCGAAGTCAGGAATGGGCCGTGCTTCTTGGATGTGTAAGTGATCCCACCCATGTTCCGCTGCAAACCTCACCCGACAGCGATGGAAACCACCATGCGAATCCTCGGAAGAGTTTATCTGTCGATAATCCTGCTGGCAGGCATTGCTGCGGCAGGCACCGTTTTTAGCGCGCCTTTGCCAGGAGGCGAAAAAGCCAAGGCGCCTGCCACGGACGCAGCCGTCAAGAAGATAACCGCGACGCCGGCGGAAAAGCTCAATGTGCATAAGGATTTCAAGGCCGAACTGCTCTACTCGGTGCCCAAGGACAAGGAAGGCTCGTGGGTCAACATGTGCGTCGACCCCAAGGGCCGGCTCATCGTTTCGGACCAATATGGCCCCCTGTACCGCATCACGCCGCCGCCGCTGGGCGGCAAGCCCGAGGCCACCAAGGTCGAGAAAATCGATGCGCCGATTGGCGAGGCGCATGGTCTCCTCTGGGCGTTCGATAGCCTCTACGTCGTGGTCAACCATGGAGAGCATTATGAAAGTGGCCTGTACCGCGTAAGGTCCAGCAGGAACGATGACCGCCTGGACGACGTGAAACTGCTGCGCAAGATTCCCGGCAGCGGCGAACACGGCCCGCATGCCGTGCTGCTTGCACCCGACGGCAAGTCGCTGTACGTGGTTGTGGGCGACGGCACCAAGATCATGGACTACAGCAGCACGCGCGTGCCGCACGCCTGGGGCGAAGACCATCTGTTGCCGCGGATGGCCGACGGCAACGGCTTCATGAAAGGCGTGCTTGGACCGGGAGGCAGCATCTACAAGGTCGATCGCGACGGCAAGGATTGGGAGCTGATCAGCACCGGCTATCGCAACGAGTTCGATGCCGCGTTCAACCATCACGGCGACCTGTTCACGTTCGATGCCGACATGGAATGGGACATGAACACGCCCTGGTATCGGCCGACGCGCGTCTGCCTGGCAGCCAGCGGCAGCGAGTTCGGCTGGCGTAACGGGGCCGGCAAGTGGCCGCCGTATTATCCCGACAGCCTGCCGGCCATCCTGGATATTGGCCCCGGCTCACCCACGGGCATGGTCTTTGGCTACGGTGCCAAATTCCCCACCAAGTATCAGGAAGCTCTGTTTATGTGCGACTGGAGCTACGGCAAGCTCTACGCCGTCCATTTGACGCCGGAGTATAGCGCATACAAGGGACAGGCCGAGGATTTCCTCAACGGGTCGCCCCTGCCGCTCACAGACGTGGTCATCAATCCGAACGATGGGGCCATGTACTTCACAGTCGGCGGCCGCCGCACGCAGTCGGGCTTGTACCGGCTGACCTATGTCGGCAAGGAACCGACCGCGCCTGCCCCCGAGGACAAGCGCTGCGAGGAATTCCGCACGCTGCGTCGCGAGCTGGAAGCGTTCCACGGCCACAAGGACCCGAAGGCGGTTGCCGTCGCCTGGCCGTATCTGAATCACGTCGACCGCTACATCCGCTCGGCTGCGCGCGTGGCGATCGAGCACCAGGACCCCGCAACGTGGAAGGATCGCGCCCTTACCGAGCAAGATGCTCCGTCCGCGATCCAGGCCCTGCTCGCGCTGGTGCGCGTCAGCAGCACCGACCCGTTCCATCGCACGCCGAAAACGCCGCCTGTGGACAAGGTGCTCAAGGCCAAGATCCTCGACGCCCTGGCGCACATCGGCTGGCAGTCGCTAACCGATTCACAGCGCCTCGACCTGCTGCGCGTCTACGCCGTGCTGTTCGTCCGCATGGAGAAGCCGGATGAGGCCACGCGCAAACGCACCATCGCTCTCTTCGACCGCTACTACCCTAACCGCAATCGGTACCTCAATGCCGACTTATGCCAGTTGCTGGTCTACCTGGAAGCGCCCGGCACTGCGACCAAAACACTCAAGCTGCTCGCCGATGCGCCGACGCAAGAAGAGCAGATGGAATATGCCAAGTCCTTGCGCATGCTCAAGACCGGCTGGACTCTGGAGCAGCGTAAAGAATACTTCTCGTGGTATCTGAAAGCAGCCCATTTCAAGGGCGGCTCCAGCTTCAATAACTTCATCAAACACATGAAGGAAGATGCGATCAAAACTCTCAGCAAGGATGAGAAGGTTGCTTTGAAGCCGATCCTGGAAGCCAAGCCGGACGCGAAGGCGCAAGTCGCCCAGGCCAAGGTGCGGCCCTTCGTGAAGAAGTGGACGTTGGATGCCCTGGTGCCTGTTGTCGAACAAGGACTGAGCAAGCGCGACTTCGACCGCGGCCGTACGCTCTTCGGCGCCGCGAACTGCTTCGCTTGCCATCGCTTCGACAACGAGGGCGGCTCTGCCGGCCCCGACCTGACGGGGGTCTCGGGCCGTTTCAGCGTTCGTGATTTTCTGGAATCGATCATCGATCCCAGCAAGGAAATCAGCGACCAGTATGCCGCCATGACCATTGCCACGACCGACGGCAAATTTGTCACCGGCCGAATCGTCAACCTGAACGGCGACACCCTCTACGTCATGCCGAACATGCTCGACCCGGACGGCCAGGTTGCGATTAGTCGGAAGAAGGTGGAGAGCATGGATCGTTCGAAAATCTCCATGATGCCTGTGGGTCTCCTGGATACGTTCAAGTCGGATGAGATCCTCGATCTGGTTGCTTACGTGATGTCACGTGGGGACCGGAGTCACAAAATGTTTCAGTGAGCATTGAGGAACATATCAAATCATGCTCCACACCACGCTGACGACGCGGGTATCCTTGAATGCTCACCTGTCTCTGGCGAAGATTTCCAGCGACTTGCGCCATCTCATCAGCGACATTGCCCGCGCGGGCAAGTACGTCCACAACGCCATCCGCACGACCGACCTTGGACTCGAAGCCACCTCCAACCTGTACGGCGAGCAGCAGTTGAAGCTTGACGTGCTCAGCAACAAGATCATCCGCCACGAACTTGGCGAGAATCAACTGGTCCACAGCATCGCGTCGGAGGAAGAGACGCATGTCCAGAGGCTGGCCGCCAAAGCCCCCTTCATGGTTGTCTACGATCCGCTGGACGGGTCATCGCTGGTGGACGCCAACCTGGCCATCGGCTCAATTTTTGGCATCTATCAACGCGAGAACATCATCGGCGCCAACCCGGGCGACCAGGTTGGCGCTCTCTATCTGGTTTACGGCCCGCGCACCATCCTCACCTATTCCGTAGGCAAGGGTGTCCACGAGTTTTACCTGAACGAGGTTGGCGAATTCGTTCTCAGCAAAGAGAACATGACCATGCGCGACGAGGTCAAGACTTACGCTCCGGGCAACCTGCGCGCGGTTGTGGACACGCCGGCATACTACAAGATGATGAACATCTGGCTCCAGGAGGGACACACCTTGCGCTACTCCGGCGGCATGGTGCCGGACATCCATCTCATGCTCGTCAAGGGAGCGGGTATTTTCACGAACATCGGGGGCAGCAAGTATCCCCAGGGAAAACTCCGTCTCCTCTTCGAGTGCGGGCCGTTCGCGTACATCATGGAGAATGCCGGCGGCGCCTCGTCCGATGGCGAACGCTCCATCCTGGAAGTGCCCATCCAACAGATCGATCAACGCACGCCCATCATCATTGGGGCGAAGAAGGAAGTGCAGCGTGTGTGCCAGGTGTTGAAGACTTGATCGGCGGCCCGGCACAGGCCATTCCGTGCAAATCCTTCTTAATCCAGGTCGCAAATACATTTCGGATGAAAGAAGCTGTAGAGACGGCAACCGCACGCAGCAATGCTGGTTCGGTCAGGCGACTGTGCCTGCTGGATGCGTGTGGGGGCCGGCTTCACGATAACTTTTTAGAAACATCATCGGTTCCGCCGGAAATCTTCATTCGCCCACAACCCGCAGCTGCAAGTATCAAGTGCAGCTGCAATTATCAAGTATCGTGCACCAACCCTGGCGCCAGGGGTTCTCAGGCAGCATGACGTGAAGCCTGGTTTCGATTGCTTCCCAAGTTGCGGAGGGAATTCGCTATGGGGGATATGCTGCGATCGCTGATGGACTATTGTCGCCCGAATCCGTACGCGCGCCGGACGCCCATGGTCCTGGTGAACGGGCTGGCGGAACAGGCCGAGACGTGGTTTCGCAATCATTGCTACTGGAGGCGGCACTTTGACGTCCACATGCCGAATTTACTGGTCTACGACGGCAGCACGCTGCACCGCCGGATTGGCGAGGATCAACCCATTTCCGTCGATTATCTGGTCGAGCAGCTCTATCGCTACCTGGATGACTTCGTGCAAACTCCCCCCTATCACCTGGTCGCGAGCAGCCTGGGAGGCAAAATCGCCATCGAATTCGCCGTGCGCTACCCTGGCCTGGTCTCCCGGCTTGTGTTGATCTGCCCTTCGGGGTTAGGCGACGTGGAGCATTTGCCGGTGGTCGAGGGCGTGCGCCGCAACGATTTCCGTTCCCTGGTCGATAGCGTCTTTTTTGATCGGCGGCAGGTAGAACCCGGCCTCGAAGGGTACTATGCCCGGCAATTCGCCAACCGGCGCTGGCGGACCGGCCTCCTGCGCACTATCCGCGGCACGATGGATCACTGCGTCCGGCCGCGCTTGTCGCAGGTAGTTCATCCCACGCTCCTGGTCAGCGGAGAAAACGATCAGATTGTCAGCCCTCTGCATGCTGCGGAAGCGGTGCGCGACTTGCCACAAGGTCATTTTTTGGCCATCCCCAAATGTGGCCATGCGCCGCAGCTTGAAAAGCCGGGACTCATCAATAGGCTCGTCGTTCACTTCCTCACCCACCCGCGTCCTTCGCCCCGAGCCCGACTCCCGCAGTTGTTGCTGGCCCATCCGACCCTGGTTCTTTGAGCAAGGTGCCCGTGCGCAATTGCGGTTGCAGCCAGAGCCCGCAGAAGAATTGAATAAAGCGATCGACGCTTATGCAGCCCTTGCTTCAAGGTTTGGCCGGATCGACACCCGTGCGGCGCCTGGCCGACCTGCTGTTGCAGCGCTTCAGCCTGGCGCGCGTGCATCGTATCGATGCTATCGACGCCGCCGCGTCCCAGCGCGCAACCTTGCTTCGCCTGGTGCGCCGCGCAAGCCGTACACGCTTCGGTCGAGAGCATGATTTCTTGCGCATTCGCTGTGTGGCGGACTACCAGGAGCGCGTGCCTGTACGCAGCTATGAAGCGTTCTGGAGCGAGTTCTGGCGGCCGGTGTTTCCAGATCTTACGGACACCACCTGGCCGGGGTCGATCCCTTATTTCGCCCGGTCTTCCGGCACCACCAGCGGCAACACCAAGTACATCCCGGTATCGCGCGAGATGCTTGCGTCGAATCGCTCTGCGGCCCTAACCACGCTAGCGCTCTTCCGGACCGCGAACCCTGGCGCCTCTCTCTTCACCGGCCGCATTTTCTTCCTGGGCGGCAGCACGGATCTGCACGAAGTGGGCGGAGCACTGGCCGGCGACCTCAGCGGCATTGCCGCTCGAGAAGTTTCCCCTCTGCTTCGGCCCTACACATTTCCACCAGTCGATCTCGCCCTCTGCAGGGACTGGGACAGGAAAGTCGAGCGCCTGGCAATTGAAAGCGCTCACCTGCCCATCACGGCGTTGAGCGGCATGCCTTCGTGGATACTGGTCCTGTTCGAATGGCTCAAAAAGGTTACGGGGCGCGACAACATTGCCGACATTTGGCCCAAACTCCGGCTGGTGATCCACGGGGGCACCAAGTTTGACCCGTATCGGCGCCTCTTCCGGAGCGAAATCGGCAACGATGCAGTCCGGTTCCAGGAGACTTACCCTTGTTCCGAAGGGTTCGTTGCCGCCGAGGATCCCCGGCATGGACTGCTTCGGCTGATCACGCATCACGGGATCTTCTTCGAGTTCGTGCCGGTCGCGGAATTGGGCTCTGATCGACCGACGCGCCATACACTTGCCGACCTGGAGTTGGGAGTCCAGTATGCCGTGGTGTTGACGACTTGCGCCGGCCTGTGGTCCTATCTGCTCGGAGACACGGTTTGTTTTGAAAGACGGCAGCCGCCGTTGCTGCGCTTCACCGGACGCACGCGTTATTACCTGTCGGCCTTCGGCGAACATCTGATCAGCGAGGAGGTCGAGCGGGCCGTGACGGAGGCGGAGGAGGCGACCGGCTCAGCTATCGTGGACTTCCACGTGGGGCCGCATTTCCCCGAACGCACCGCTGAGCCGGGCCGCCATCTGTACCTGATCGAGTTCGCCGGCGCTCCCCCCAACCTTGCTGCATTCACCGCAGAGCTGGACGCAGCGCTGTGCCGGCTCAATAACGATTACCGTACGCACCGGCAAGGCGATCTGAGCCTGGCGGGCCCGGAAGTTCAGCCTGTCCGCCACGGCGGCTTCGCCGATTGGCTGCGTTCGCGCGGCCAGCTTGGCGGGCAGCACAAAGTTCCCCGCATGGATAACAGCGGCCGGCTGACGGGGACCTTGTCCCGCTGGTTCGCGGACCTGCAGGCGCTGGCCGGGCCCCGGTAGAAAGGGCGAATGCTTACCCGTTTCACGGCCGCGAGGGGTGGCCGGGGCTGAGCGCATCTATTCGGCCGGCGATTGCTAATACCAAGCCCGCCAGTTGATCTCATCCTTCATGCAGCCGAAGCTCGGACGTTGCCACCGTCGTTCGTTCGATGAAAATGATTCCACGATTAACTTCTGTCCGGCATTCGCGAGACTAATGACTCGTGGAAATGGCAGGAAGCTTAAGGGCAGCGAGAAGGTCCGGCCCCTTGCCAAGTGCCTTCGCTTGCGGAATAAGGGAATTCTGCAACTCGGCCCGGACCAGTTCCGAGTAGACAACTTTGTAGGGGATTGGACCACTTGTCGGTTCGCTCACGGATCATTCACCGCGCGCTCAAGTTCCGAAATAAAATCCGCAAGCTCTGGACCAGAAGGATGGTCCAGCTCTTGCAAATCTAGGAGGCACTGCCGAATCTCTTCCTCCGTGAACTGCTCACGAGCCAAGGCAGCGATTTCGGGGAGAATCTTCTGGCCATGTTTGGTCCCGTTGCCGATGGCAGCCGACCTGTTTCGTGCATCCGCGTCGGCGCTGTTTTCGCGAGTGGCAAGACCCGAAGCAGCGACGGGGTCCGACGTGGCGAGCGGGGAAAAAGCGCTGAGAAGCGCCTTCTTCAAAACCGAGCTTAACGGCACAAACCAAACGGAGCTTGCAATGTTCCTGACGACAGCTTCCGGGTTCCGGTATTCGAGTAAGCGGTTCCGTGCGGCAGGGTCGAGCTCCGCCTTGCGAACCAGTTCCCGAACCTGGCAGGCAACTAGGTCGAGAAACTCACTCTCGCGGGTCAATAATTCGCGAAGGACGGCGTTGGATAATGAATCGAGACGTTTGTGCCCAAGATGGAGTCTCAAAAGATCCAACTGAGCGTCTCGCTGGTGCAGGGCCCATTGGGTCCATTGAGGCTCCTTGGCACCGTCAGCTATCGCCTTGAGGAGGAGCCGGTCTCCCTCAGTCATTTGCAACCTCACGGCCGTTCGAGTTGGGGTCCAGAGGATTTCAGCCGAAGGATACTCTGGATTCAGCCTGGACGCAAGAAAACGCCGGCAAGTGAAGCCATCTGCAATCTTAATGGATTTTACTGGCTAAGACCAATGCTACTCAAGTGTGGAGGGGGTGCGACGGCCGCTGCACGATGATCCTCAGATGGGAAGCGGGCGGAAGGCGACGAAACCGGCTGCTCGCGACTGACTTACGGACGGTCCCAGCGTTGTGCTGGCCCCGACGGTGGTTCGAGTCGAACGCGGGCGCGTGGTCGTGGTCAGCGCATCGCCAGCCGTCGCAACGATGCTGCCGCTTCCTGGGTAAGGCTGGCTTCCGGAATTCCTGAAGCTAGGCTCTGCAGCAGGCGTTTTGCCTCGGGGGATCCTATGTACTCCAAAACCTGAACCGCACGCAGCGTCTGCAGCCTTCCCGGCGACGCGGCCGGCTCCATCTGCGCGAGAAGCTGCTCAATGCGCTGCCGAACCTCCAACGTAGGTTTCCTCTTCAACTCCTCGCGCAGGGCGCTCGCGCTGGACTCCCCGACTTCCTGCAGTTCGCTCATGGCCTGCTTGCGAACGTCAAACTTGCTGTCGTCCAAACCTTGAATCAGCTTGGAAAGTCGCTGCGCCTCGACTGCTGCCACCGGCCGCAGCCGTCCCTGGAAGTAAGGAACGGCCCGAGGGCTAGCAACGAGTGCCCAGATGGCCGAGTGAGCCTGGCTGGCATCACCAGCCAAGTTGTTCCAATGGGTTTCCAAAGCCTGCGGGGTGAGCGCCAGTGGCTGAAGTTGACCATTCTTCAACCGGCCGGTCATATCCCAGAGAAGGACCATCGACTCCGCTCCGCCCGAGGCCAAGACTCTGCCGTCAGGGGAGAAGGCCAACGAGCATTCTGCTCCCAGATGCCCATGAAACTGAAGGGCCTCCTGGCCGCTGTCCACCTCCCAGATGAAGATAGCCGGGTCACGCTCGCCGCCGCCGCCGGCCAGCCACTTTCCATCTGGGGAAAACGCAATCCTATAGCATCCCCGCTGCGCGCCGTTTAACGGACGCAATTCTTTCCCGGATGCGACGTCCCAGAGTCGTGCCTCGCCCTCGTATCCCCCTGCCGAGGCGAGTATCCCGCCGTTCGGAGCAAAAGCCAAGGCAGCCTCAAGGAAGCCGGGGCTTTCCATGGAACGCTGCAGCTTGGCTGTTGCAACATCCCAAAGACAAATGGTACCCGCCCTGCCTCGCACTGCCCCCGCGGCCGCTGCTAAGGTTTTCTCATCTAGAGAAAAAGCGATAGAAGTGACTTTGTCACGAAGGCCTGAGAGTTCTCGCAATTTATCTCCCGTGACGGCGTCCCACAACACGACCTCCCCATCCTTGCCGCCCGAAGCGATCATACGTCCGTCCGGTGAATAGGCTAACGATTCACGCGCCAAGTATGGGCCCTGCGGACCCAATGGACCACGCGGACCCTGCGGGCCCAGTGGCCGCACTGGCTGCTTGTTGGTCGTGTCCCAAATGCGCATTCTTTCCACTAGCCCTGAGGTCACCAGTTGATGGCTGCTCAATGAAACGGCAAACGAATTCACGCTCGAGCTAGGCCAACTAAACCAAGGACTCGGCAATTGGTCGGCGAGGTTCCATTGGAGAATCAGCCTATCCCGGCTTCCTGATAGGAGCGTTTTGCCGTCGGCAGCGTAGGATAGCCAATCGATGGCGCCACGATGCTGAACGAACGAGTGCAGTTCCTTGCCGGTGGCGACTTCCCACACACGAGGGCCACAATCCTGAACTGCTCCAGAGACGAGGAGCTTGCCATTGGGCGAGAATGCGGTGGTTTGGACCCGGTAGGTGTGGGCCTGCCATTGAAGGCGTTCCAGGCCCGTCGCGACGTCCCACAGATGGAGCGTCCCATCCTGGTGCCCCGAACTTAGCGTCTTTCCATCTGGTGAATAGGCAACGCTGGCAACGTTGCCAGCTTTCGCCTGAAGGAGGTGAGTTTGCATCTTCGAGGCTCGATCCCAAAGGCGAACGGTTCCATCCTCGCTTGCTGATGCAAGGGTCTTACCGTGAGGAGCAAACGCCACAGACGCCACCCCATTCTGGTGACCGGTGAGCGATCCCATTTCTTTGCCCGTGGCAACTTCCCAGAGGCGCACTGTCTTATCGCCGCTGCCGGACGCCAGGACATTGCCATCCGGCGAAAAAGCAACTGTACGGACGGTGGCTGCGTGCCCTTCGAATTGCCTGATATGCATTCCTGTGCCGGTTTCCCAAAGACGAATGAGACTATCGTGGCCGCCGGAGGCAATCAGTTTGCCGTCCGGCGAGACGGCGAGAGCCATCGTCGCTCCACCCTCATTCCCCTCGAAATGGCGCAGCTCCGCTCCTGCGCTGACCTCGAACAAGCCAAAGCCGCGCCCCTTCCCGGCAATCAGGTTGCCATCTGGAGTGTAAGCAACCGCATAGACATGCCCGCGCGGCAGAAGTTGGAGACGATCCTTCCCCGTGATCGCATCCCAGATATGGACGCCTTGTCCAGCGGAGGAGGCAACGATGGACTTGCCGTCGGGAGAGAAGGCTGCGCAATAGACCATATACCCCTGCCGAAAACGCGTCGTTCCTAGCCGGGCCAGTGCGCCATCGGGCAATGGGTCGCCATAACGGTCGACGTGCGCTTCCTGCGTCCCACTCGGTTGGGCCGGTTTCTTGGGCTCCTCTGCCGCGGCTACCGCAACGACGGGCGCTGCCGGCGCTCGAAGACTTTCACCTTCGCGACGCAGCATGAATCCTGCCCCCGACGCGATCAGACACGCCGTGACGACCAGCGTCGCCATAGCTTTCAGCTTGATCACAGCCATGCTTCGCAGGACGCGGTCGGCCAGCGCAGCCGCCGTCGCAGTTGAAGCCGCGGCAGTGTGAGACTTGCCCACCATCCAAGGCCGGGCGGTCCTGATAGTTGTCGTGACCAGTAAGGACGGCACCGCTGCTTTGGTTCCCTGCTGGAACAACCCCAGGGCCGCCAGGGCCACGGACAGCGTCAGCCCGCGCCGGGTCAGTCGGACGTGCAGGAGCTTCCTGGCGCGCTCGAGTCTTCGATGAAGCGTTCGCAACGACCAACCCAGCTGTCGGGCGGCCTGGTCTCTCGTTCGGCTCTCGATGAAACAGAGGAAAAACGGGGCCCGGTACTGCTGCGGCAACCTGTCTAGTTCCTCGTCCAGGGCAGCACATAGTTCCCGAGCCGACAACTCTGCCAGAGAATCCACCGGGGGCGAAGCTGAGACTCGTGATTCGCGACTGAACCTTTGAGCTGCCTCCGCCCTGGCCCGCTTTGCTGTGCGATAAGCGACTCCATAGAGCCAGTTCCCAAGCAGTTCACCTTCGCGAATAGACGCTGCCTTGCGTATCAGCACAAGAAACGTTGCCTGAAAAGCATCCTCGGCAGCATGTTGGTCGTGCAGCACGCGCCGGCAAGTACGTAACACCATGGGGCCGTGGCGTTCGACCAGGACGGCGAAAGCGCCTTCGTCGTGTTGCTTGGCGAAACGCTCCAGAAGCTGCGAATCCGACAGCCTGCAATCCCGCTGCCGTCCCACCAACCCACGGAGATGTTGAACCACAGCGCTAGCGTGCCCAGTCGCCATTTCTTCTCTCGCAATCAAGGAAGATGGATCTCTCTAATAGATACTGCACTGGGGAGGGGTAGTTGTGCCACTTTTTTTGCGATAAAAAGCCCCTGGTTGGGTAGTTCCCAATTGACGTACGAGTTGAGCAAAAGCGGCACAAGCTACCAGCTTGTGCTACAACCCGGCTCCTATTTGCCTGCCCCGCGGATCATCCTTAAAATCGAATGAAAAGGGCAAAGGAGGAGCAACATGGCGAAGGTAAGGAACGGGGATACTTTCCTTCCTGCTATCGAAAAGCCCCAGGGGCTGTTCATGAAGCTGGCGTATTACGTTACACGCCGGCAATTTGGCAAGGTGACCACGCCGCTGAAGGTATATGCCGCCCGGCTGCCGGCTGCGTTCGGCCTGTTCTATGCCAAGGTCGCCAAGTTGGACAAAAAGCTACTGCTGCCGCCGGAATTGATCCTGCTCATCCGTGTACAGGTGGCGCGAGTCAACGTCTGTCTATTCTGCATCGATATCGCTCGCTCGTTTGTGATCAAAGCGTCGATGAACGAGGCGAAATTCGATGCGCTGGAGCTATACAGGATGAGTCCGCTGTTTACCGAGGCGGAGCGAGCTGCTCTGGATTACGTGACCGAGCTGACCCAAGATAAAAAGGTTGACCCAGACACGTTTGCGCGCATGTCGCGACATTATTCGGAACGCGAGATCTGCAAGATTGTCTGGCTCGTTGCCAGCGAACATCTCTACAACATGACCAATCTCGGACTAAACGTGCATTCGGATCTGCTCTGTGACATCGGCAGGAAGAAGCAGAATTCGCGTTGAATCCCACGGCCTTGTGCCGTGGATTGTTAGGCTGGCTTCTACTTCGGTCGAGGAGGCGCGTTGAATCCCACGGCCTTGTGCCGTGGATTGTTAGGCTGTGATCTACTGAGGAGCGCAGTCCCAGCGACCAACGTGAAACTCCACGGGGCAAGCCCGTGGCATCTAGGAAAGAAGGGGATTGCTTGGGTAGAAGCTAACGTGAAACTCCACGGGGCAAGCCCGTGGCATCTTTCGAGAGCGGCAGGTTTAGCTTGCCCCAATGGTGGTTCAAGTCGCGCTCTGGTAGCACAAGCTGACAGCTTGTGCTACAACCCGGCAACTATTTTCGCGCCCGCGAATCCTCCTTAAACCGAAACGCAGACTTCCCCGAAATGTCGCTGCTTGTGAAGCTCGGGCACCAGTATTTTTCGACGTGAGCGATGACCAGGTCGGTGCCGGCGAAATGGTTGACGCCGGGCGGGCGCTCGTGGTTGTACATGGTATCGGTCATGTCGCGCATCAGTGCCACGTTCTTGCCGAGATGCACCATCTGGCGGATGCCGAACGGCCGGCCCAGCACGCACATGTTGAGATGGACGCCGCACAGGATGACGTTGTCGATGCCGTGCTGGAGAAGCAGGTTCCAAACTTCCTGGCCGTTGTCTGTGAGGGCGTCGGCGTCGTCGATGGCGATGGTCGGGTGCTGCCGTTTCCAGGCATCGCGAATGGTGCATTTGACGGGGCAGTCGCAGCCCATGTCGGAATCATCGATCGGCAGAACGGCTTCGCGCTGGGCATCGGGCCAGCACCAGCAGGTGCCCCAGCGTTCCATGGTCGCCAGCGGTACCGGAGTCGCCGCGAACGGGGCTTCCTGGGCGCGGCGGCGCGCGGGAGAATCTTTATAGAAGGACGTGACGCTGCTCGGCGCATGGATAATGAAGACGCCACGTTTGCGCGCCGTCCGCACCACGTCATTGAGCGGTCCCGCCAGCTCGTTCACGCGCGCGGCGGCCGAGCGGCACCAGTGATCGTCCCACATGTCGCAAATGATCAGCGCGGTCTTCTTGGGATTCCAATCCGCCTGCTTGATGACCGGCGTGAAACCGTCCTCGCCGGGCGTTTTCGCCTGGGAGCGGAGGTGCAGGCGGAGAGGAGCCTCCTCGCCTCGAGTATATGAGGGCATACCGGCCCACGCTCCCGTCAACGCCATCATTAGCACGACCAATGATCTTGCCATCGTTGTTGCTCCGCGTCGTGTCCTTGTGCCCGCTTGCTTTACCACCATGTCCCTCGAGGTCATCTCGTTACTCCTCATTCCTCCGGTCTCCAAACTCACACGAAAATGCATTCGGCTTGTTTAACCGCGAGCCAGCGGCGAGCGCGTGTACAAAAGGGAAACAGTATCCTGATTGTTCACGCGCTCGCCGCTGGCTCGCGGTTAAACGAATATTGGCTGCGAGAATGGCTTCGGGGATCATTCTCGCGTTGCCAGGCTCGTTCGAACATGCGTTCATATCTTGAGCACGCATACACGAAATCGGACAGAGCGCTAGCATATAGCAAGCCCACGTGAAAAACACGTCCTTGCCACAATTCTCGGTCGCCGTGAGGCCCTGCTAGGGATTTTGACTCAGGCACGTCCCCAGCCTAGGTTTGTCATGCTTTCCAACGTGCACGACCCCAGTGCCCTGTAGCGTCCTGGTGGACCTGGTTTGTCCGCGTCCTGTCCGGGTGGGGTTGCATTTGCAGCGCTTGGGCAAGCAGGGACATCCCTCTCGATGTATTGGCTACAAGGGAACCATACATGTCTCTCCCTAGGGGGCAAGGGCTGGGTGAATCGAGTACTCGATCCGTTAGTCCAAGGCGTCACCCGCACGTGAGCTATCGCCCAAAATTTGAGATCCTGGAAGATCGCTGGCTGCCAAGCACGCTCACGGTCACCACGGCCAACGACCAGGGGCTCGGCTCGCTGCGCTATGCAATTGCGATTGCGGCGCCGGGCGACACGATCGAGTTTGCCCCGACCCTTGCCGGCCAGACCATCATCTTGACAAGCGGCCAACTAGCCATCGCCTCCGATTTGACCATCGTCGGCCTAGGAGCCAACCAGCTGACGATCAGCGGCAACGACGCTAGCGGAATCTTCGACATTCTTGCGCCTGCCACCGTCAATATCTCCAACCTGACCGTTAGCTCCGGGGCGGCAATTACGGGCGGCGGGCTTTACATAGAGGGAGGCGGCAGCTTTGTCTCCCTGTCGCAATGCATATTCAGCAATAACTTGGCGACCAACGGTTCCGGCGGCGCAATCAGCGACGTAGGGTCCGCCAATGCCGGCTCATTGACGATCGACGAGTGTACCTTCGTGAACAACACCGCGGCCCAGAGCGGCGGGGCAATCGATGCATCAGGGGTGGACCTGACGCTCTTGTCCTCCACGTTTGTCGGCAACGATGTCGATGGTCAGGGCGACTCAGGCGGTGGCAGTGGCGGCGGCGCCATCTCTTTGAGTGCGGGATTGGCAACCATCCTCAACAGCACGTTCGCGAACAACGGCGCACCCTTCGGGAACGGCGGCGCGATCAACAACAGCTCGAGTGCCAGTTACACGATCGAGAGTTGCACGTTCGCTTATAACAGCAGTGGCGCCTCCGGCGGCGCCATCTTCTCCGATTCCGTCGCGATGAGTCTGGTCAATACTCTGGTGGCCGACAACAACTCTGCCAACGGCCCGGATATTTTCGGCCCCATCTTCAGCCAGGGCGATAACCTGTTCGGCGACACGAACGGCTTGAGTGGCTTCGTGTCCTCCGACCTGCAGAACGTCAATCCCCTCCTGGGTCAGCTTCAGGACAATGGCGGCCCAACCGAAACGATCGCCCTGGAGCCCGGTAGCCCTGCGCTCAACGCTGGCAATCCCGCGCCGGCCCCGTCCGTGGACCAGCGAGGCGTCGCGCGTGGGCCGCTGGTTAATATCGGCGCCTTCCAGGCCACGCCAAGTGCACTCGTGTTTTCGACAGTGACTGTGAATGGGCCTGTGGCGGCCGGCGTGGTCCAGCAGGTCACGGTCACTGCCGAGGACGTCGACGACCAGCCGGCACCAGGTTACACTGGCACGATTCATTTCCAAAGCACGGACGCCCAAGCGGTCTTGCCCTCCGATTACACGTTTACGCTCGCGGATGGCGGCACGCATACGTTCAACATCACCTTGAAAACGGCTGGGGGGCAGTCGATCACGGTGGACGATACGTCGTCCACTGTCACGCCCGCGCAGGCAAGCGGCACAGTCAACCCCGCGGCCGCCAGTCAGTTCAAGATCGTAGCGCCGGCCGGCGTGACAGAAGGAGCTGCCGTCAATGTAACGATTACCGCGCTCGACCCGTTCGGCAACGTCGCCAGCGGTTATCTGGGCACGGTTTCTTTCACGAGCAGCGACAGCGAGGCAGTGCTGCCCGGGGATTACACGTTCCTGGCCATCGATCTGGGCACGCACACCTTTGTCGGCGGACTGATCATGAGCACGAAGGGTGCGCAGACGGTTGCGGTCGCGGACGCGGCACTGCCTTCGATAACAGGCAGCACAGCATTGGTCGTTGAGGAGGTGGCTCCGGTGGTGATTGCTGCCGGCCCTGGCCTGATATCTCTGCAAACGACGTACACTGGATCCGGCTCGTTCTCGGATCCGGGACGCGAAATCTGGGCAGCCACGGTGGATTATGGCGACGGCTCAGGTGCTCAGCCGTTGGCGCTGAACGCAAATGACTCCTTCCTTCTCGCTCATGTCTACAGCCGGGAAGGTACTTATACGGTCACGATCACGGTCGTGGGTTCGAATGGCGCTCCCGGCACCGACAAGCTCACCGTCAATGTGCTGCCGGGGCCAACGGCTCAGGAGACCGAGGAAGTCGTAGCGCCTGGTCAGACGGCAGCTGCCAGCGTGACCG
>Ga0208044_1000250_pt1 | contig 46057 bp, 33 predicted proteins | sample Sb_taG_8_FD_187712 | JGI IMG/M metagenome (GOLD analysis project Ga0208044, IMG submission 187712) | Peat soil microbial communities from Weissenstadt, Germany - Sb_50d_c_BC metaG (SPAdes) (version 2) | ecosystem: Environmental > Terrestrial > Soil > Wetlands > Peat | place: Germany...
GATGCCGACGTACTTCACGGTGGTTCTCCTTTTGTGGAAACTGATATTGTTAAACACGCAATATCCGGTTTACCACGAACTCAAAGGACTCCACCAGTCGGCTTCGGCCTCCTTCATAGTTTCACCCAGGCTTTTAAGGTTTTCGGCATTCCGTGACACGGAAAGACCAACTGCTGCAAGATCACGCACGGTCATTTAGCGCAAACGAAAACGCCCTTTCCTTATTTGTTTTCATGAAGAGGTGGATCAAATCTGCCTGTTTCCGCCAGTATAGAGTAAGGGGGGAGGAGGACTACATTGGAGCGGTTGCCATGGCGGCCGGTCAGTTGAACAAGGCCATCGAGCATCTGCGCAGCGTTTTGGTCAAGCAAGACGTCGCGGGGATTACAGACGGCGACTTGGTGAAACGTTATGTCGGGCAGCACGACGAGGCCGCGTTCGAGGCCCTGGTGCGCAGGCACGGCCCGATGGTCCTCGGTGTCTGCCGGCGCGTTCTTGGGAATGCTCACGATGCCGAGGACGTTTTCCAGGCAACCTTCTTGGTCCTCGTTCATAAAGCGCGCACCTTGCGATCGCCCGGACTGGTTGGCAATTGGCTTTATGGGGTTGCTCACCGTACAGCCCTGGGGGCCAAAAGGGCGTTCGCCAAACGGCGGGCAATGGAGAGGCAGATGAGCCCCATGCCCCAACCCGAGTCGGCAAACGACGGCCGGGACGAGATACATGCCGTGTTGGAGAAGGAACTGGCCTGCCTGCCCGAAAAATACCGAGCCGTACTGGTCCTGTGCGACCTGGAGGGTAAGCCGCGTAGGCAAGCCGCCCAACAGCTCGGCTGGCCCCAGGGAACCGTTGCCAGTCAGCTGACGAGGGCACGAGCCCTGCTAGCGAAACGACTGACTCGGCAGGGTTTGGCGCTCTCGGGAGCGTCCCTGGCGATGTTATTGTCGAAGAATTTGGCTCCTGCGGCCGTTTCTGCGCCCTTGCTCGTCTCCACCATCCGGGCCGCCAATCTGCTTGCGGCAGGACAAGCGGTTGCTGCCGGGGCCATCTCAACCCGCGTGGCCATCCTAACGGAAGGAATGCTCAAAGCTATGTTCGTAACTAAATTGAAAAACGTCGGAACCATGTTGCTGGTGATCGCCCTGTTGGGCGCGGGCGTAGGCATCTTGCCAGGCTGGTCTTCCCCGGCCGAACAAGGCAAGGAACGAGTCGAAGCAAAATCAGAAGAAACTCCACTGGTCCCTGCACTCGACTTGTTAAGGACGGCCAACAGCAATGCGGCAGCCTTCGACGTGAAGTATCTGGGCAAGCGCATCCAGGTGAAGGGAACTCTCGCCAAGGTCGAACGAGAAGATGCACCTGGCGGCAGGAGAACGTATATCGCCTGGCTGCTTGCGGCCGGTCCTTCTGGACAAAAGTGTGTCGCCTGCCGTTTCGCGGATCCTAAACCATTGGCGGAGTTACACAGTGGTGACGCGCTTGTAGTCGAAGGAGAAGTGCTCGGACACCGGAAAGGCCCACCTGTCGACGGCTCGGGCGCCAAGAACCTTGGCTTGAGCGGCGGCCAATTCGGCATGGGCGGCGCGTTTGGCGGTAATCTTGGCGCAGTTGGCGGCTTCGCCGGCACCGGCGGTGGCCAACTAGGAGGAGGTCTAAGTGGAGGCCAATTGGTTGGTGGCGGTCTTGGTGGGGGCCAATTGTCGGGTGGTCAGTTGAAGGGTGGAGGCCAATTGGTTGGTGGCGGTCTTGGTGGGGGCCAATTGTCGGGAGGCGGTCAATTCGGAGTTGGCGGTCTTGGCGGTGGTCTACAGGGTGTGGGCGGTGGCCAATTCGGCATAGGCGGCAAAGCAATGGGCATTGCTGGTGGGTTTGGCGGCTCGGTCCCCAACGCCGAGCCAGCGCAGTACGTGGAGCTGGGGTCTTGCAAGCTGGTCTCGGTAAAGAAAGCAGTTCTCTCTCCATCAGAAGCGGTGCAGCGACTCAATGAAAAGGTAACCGTCCTAATGCCCGTAAGAGCGATCGAAGACCGTCTCGAGAAACAGGGTGACATGTACCTGTACGCCGAGAAAATTTCCCACGGCTTAGACCGCCTGAGAATCGTGATCACCAAGGACGGCGCCGCCCAATTCCCGGCTGACGACGCCGATGGCCTGGCAGGTCGGTTCAAAGAGAGGACGATTCTGGTGAAAGGAGTCGTAATCGTCAAGGACGGCCAGCCTCTCATCGAGGTGAATAATGCCAGCCAGATCGAGTTTGTAGAGTAAGAATAATCTCCTGCTGCTTGAAGATCTGTACCATCAGCCTACCGATCAGTCCAAACGCGGTTAGGGCGAGCCCAATCGTCCTATTTCCGCGCGCGCACTCCTTTCTCAACATTGCCGTTCGCTATTCCGCAAATACTAGCCCGAAGCGTTAGCGAGGACTTCGCTGGCGCTTTGGGCTGGTATCGGCCGATTTGCACACGGTCATTTAGTTCCGGCTAATGCAGCACGATCCAGCAGCCCGCAAAGTTTGCCAAAGATTTGGCGGATTCCTCGGCTTTTCCCTATCGCACTCCCTCGGTTCGCGAATAGAATAATGGCCTGAATCAAGACGATTCAATTCTTTGGTCTTCTCACGGATAGGTGCCCCCTGTCCGAGTTTGCCTTTTGGCCCCGCGAGGAAATCCGCATCATGCTGACGACTTTAGTGTTGCTGGCGTCGCTGCCATTGACGCCGGCCCGGTCGGGCGAATTGACCCTGAGCAACGTCCGAACGACGTACGGCCCCCTGGGCGCTGCGCGCACAAGCAACAAGATTTCTCCCGGCGATGTGCTGGTCCTATGCTTCGACATCGAGGGCTTCAAGACCGACGCCGCCGGCAAGGCCCAGTACAGCATTGGCATGGAGGTCCTCAACAGTAAGGGCAAGGTCCTTCTAAAGCAGGAGCCGACCGAGCTGGAAGCCCCGGTCGCCCCGGGCGAAAATCGGCTGCCTGCCTGTGCACGGCTCGACGTTGGCATGGAACAACCGCCAGGGGAGTACCAGGTCAGGCTCACAGTAGCAGACCGTGCGGCAAAGACCTCCAAGGAGGTGACTCGCACGTACGAGCTTCTGCCCAAGTCCTTCGCCCTGGTCCGCCTGGCGATTACCAATGACGCCCAAGGGCAAATCCCGGTTGGCAAAGTCACGAAAGGACGCTCGGCGTGGATCAGTTTCGCCGCCGTCGGTTTCGCCCGCGATCAGTTGACGGGCCAGCCCAATGTAGCAGTCACCATGCGCGTGTTGAATGAGGATGGCCGGTCTGCGCTGGCACAATCTCCTTCGGGGGCAATTACAGGCGATGTGCCCCAAAAGCTGCTCGCCATCCCGTTGCAGTTCGAACTGGAACTCAACCAACTTGGCAACTTTACCATCGAGTTGAAAGCTACCGACAAGATAGCCGGCAAAACCGCAACGTTGAGCGTGCCTGTCAAGGTTGGGAAATCGAACTAATCCAACCTGGCTTGGGAGACGCTGAATTATCTCGAACCCGTTCTGCCTGGCGCTTGCTCCGGGATCTGATTGGTGAAATACTGAACTCTCCGGATGTCAGAGTTATTGCATTCCCTCTGAGGGCCTCATGAACGATCAATGTCTTTTTACGCCAGGACGGTATCGTCCCCGCCTCTCCTGCGTTGCGGTTGCCGCATGCCTGGTGCTGTCTTCCTTGAACAGTCCGTCGTCCGCCCAGGGAGCCGACGTTGCAAAGCAGGCGGCGGATACGCATGTCGCCGTCTGTATCACGCCGTCGGCAACGATCCTGCGCCGACCTGCGGGTGAGAAGACCTGGCAAATCGTGAACCAGAAAGGAACCTTGAACAGCGGCGACCTCCTGGTCGGGATGCCCGGCGCAAAGCTGAATTCGCAGAGTGGCGCGGTCCAGCTGACACAGTTGGCGAACCTCGATGGTCAATCGCGTAACCCTATCCTCGAATGCGCCGTGATTCTCCACAGCAATCCAAAGGCGGACCTGGACTTCACGCTGGACCGCGGTCGCGTGTCGGTGGAGAACCTGAAGAAATCCGGTGCAGCGCTGGTGAGGCTGCACGTTTACAACGAAATCTGGGACCTGACGCTTTCCGAACCAGGGTCGGCGCTTGCCATCGAGTTGTACGCGCGCTGGGCGCGAGGCGTGCCGTTCAAGAAAGAACCGGATGCCAAGCACGTCCCTTCCGCGCGTATGGTGATGGTGGTTCTCAAGGGTGAAGTGAACCTGAAACACCTGCATCATCAGCTAGCTCTCAGCGCACCTCCGGGCCCCGCGATGATCGAGTGGGACAACGTGGCCGGCCAGGATGAGTCACCGGAGCACCTCGACAGGCTGCCAGCCTGGGCAGGCCCGCAGGACGAAGAGAACCCCGTGGTCAAAATGAAATTGGCAGCTCTCCAGCGCTTCCGTCAGGCTGTGCTCAAGAAGCCGATCAAAGAGGTGCTTGAGGAGTATGTGGTCTCTGAAGAACCCAGCAACCGCAGACTGGCCGTTATCCTGATGGGCGCCCTGGACGACATTCCGAATCTTGGCGCCGCCATGCGCGAGACCAAGCATACGGACGTCTGGGAGAATGGCGTACTGGCCCTGCGTCATTGGATCGGCCGCGGTCCGGGACAAGACCAAATCATCTACAAGGCCCTCATCGACAGCGGCAGATACAAGCCGGTGCAGGCCGAAACGGTCCTCCAGCTACTGCACAGTTATGGCGACGACGAGCTGGCGCGCCCCGAGATCTATCAGACCCTGATCGATTATCTCGATCACGATCTGCTGGGGATCCGAGGATTGGCCTACTGGCACCTGTCCCGGCTGGTCCCCGCGGGCCGAACGCTTGCCTACAATCCTCTAGGTTCGAAGGAAGAGCGAGAGGCAGCCATTCAAAAATGGAGAAAACTTGTCCCCCCCGGCACGGTGCCGGAGCGAAGTCGTGCGCCCGTGAAGAAGTAAAGCATTGACAATCCCTGAGTCTGCGAAGATTGCAGCATTGGAGATCGAGACCATGCGAAGCCTTGGGAAGCCCTGGATATCTGCTGTCGTGATCGCGGTGATTTTAATGGCAGGGGCCGTGCCCTGTCTCCGTGCCCAACCGGACGATGGCACGAACAACAGGGCACGTTTCAATAGTGTCCCCATTACCACGCCCGCCGCCCCCCCGCCGGGCTACTATTGGCCTCAGTATAACGGTCCCGTCGGCGGGTACTTGAGCGGCGCCGCAGACGTGATCAACTCTCAGGGCCAGTTCATGACCGATCAGCAGCAAGCGTTCAAGATGCGCGAGCAGGTGCGCCAGGCCAGCATCGACACTCGGAAGAAGAATTTCGACGAATACCTCTACGAGCGCGCCCTCGCGCCTACCCCGGAAGATGAACGTGAGCGCTACCGGCTGGAGCAGCTCCGGCGCAGCCGTAACGATCCGCCGCCCACCGAGATCTGGTCCGGCAAGGCCCTCAACGATTTGCTGCTGGCCATTCGACAGCAGATGGCGCAGGGAGTTCCGGGGCCGACTGTTCCTTTGCAGCCGGAGACTTTGGAGCATATCAATGTCACGTCGGGGGCGACCAGCGGCAGCGTTGGCGTCCTGCGCAACGGCGGCAAACTCCACTGGCCGCTGGTTCTCCGCCAGTCGGCTTATGCAGACGACTACAAAGCGCTCGATCGGCTAGCGGGGGAAGCGTTCAAACAGGCTGAAAGCGGGGCCGTGGACGCGGATACCCTTCAGGGGATGACGACGGCCTCGTCGAACCTGCAGGCGGCCCTGAAGTCAAATGTCGCGGACATCGCGCCGAATGATTACATCACGGCCAAGCGTTTCCTCAATGAAATCGATGCCACAATCCGCGTGCTTCAAGACCCCAATATTGCGAACTATGTCACCCGCAAATGGTCTGCCAAGGGAGATTCGGTTGCGGAGCTGGTGACGCAGATGACCCGGCAGGGCCTGAAGTTCGCCCCGGCAGTTTCGGGCGATGAGTCCGCCTATCTGGCGCTCCATAGTGCCATGGTGACGTTCTTTGCCGGCCCCGAACTCACCAAGCGTTGGGATACCCTGAGCAAGTAACCGGCTGCAGGCATCCGGGTTTGCAACCAAACAGGTGGAAGGGCGTTTCCTCGAGTCATCCCCTGTGGTGTGCCTAATCTTTTGTTATGGCGAACATTCAACTCAGTAGGAGGAAGCGTCATGAAGCGCTGTTACACTCTAGCGACAGTATTTTCAGTCTTTTTGGGTCTGCTGCCGGCATGCCGGGCCGATAACAGTCCTTACCAGGATCTTCTGCGGCGCTTGCCGGATTCCACCAATGTGCTCGTCGTTGTCGATGTACCGGCGTTGCGCAGCGCTCTCGATGTCGCACCCGGAACTTCACTGGTGGCCGCGGATGTGAGCAGTCTTCCGGTAATGGCAAAGAAGTTTGTCATGGGAGCCAAGATCGATCTCAGCGAGCGCAAGCACGTTTGGTCGATTGCCATGGCCCAACTCTCAGGCAAGATGCCGATTCAAGATATCGCCAAAACAGAGAACGAGCAGGTAGACCAATTTGCCGGCTACTCCGTTGTACCCACACCGCGGGGTGGCTACTTCGTTGAGGTTGCGAAGGATGTCCTGGGCGTCCGCTCGCCCGGAGACCGTCAAGAACTCAAACGCTGGCTGACTTACCAAAAGTCCAACCCGGTGGTCGGTTTGCCGCCGTATTTGTTGCAAGCGGCCAACCCAGAGACCCCCGCGATCGCCATCATGGCGATCAGTTTGGAAGACAGCCTCGAGCCAGGGGCCGTGCACCGGTCGATCATGAATTCCCAGGTAATGAGTACCCGGAAAAGCACCGAGTACCCAAGTGTGGAGAAGGCGCTTCTGAGTATCAAAGGACTGACGTTCACCATCCGGGCCGGCAATCCTTTGAAGGGGACCTTGGTGGTCGATTTTGGATCAGACACGGGGTACATCCTTAACTTCGGCAAACGACTGCTGATCGAAGCTCTCCAAAACACTGGCCTCTACGTTCCCGACTTCGATTCCTGGGAGCCGATACTTGGTTACCGTGTCATTGGCATTTCCGGTCCGCTGTCCGTCAATGGCGTGCGCAAGTTCGGTGCCCTCATCAGGACGCCGGTGCCAAACCCTGACGCGGCCAGCATGACCTCTCTCGAATCGATGAGCCCGCAGGAACGCACTATTGCCACCTCGAAACGCTATTTCAAGAGTATCACCAGCCTCCAAAACGACCTCAAGAAAGACAAAACCGCGAGCACGAAAGGGTTGTCTGGCTGGTACGACAAGTACGCTGACCAGATCGACAAGCTGCCCACTCTCAATGTCGATCAGGAGCTGGTCAATTTCGCTGCCGGCACCGCGCAACATCTGCGCGCCATGAGCACGTCGCTCAACGGCATTTCTCTTCAAAGTGGTTATCTTCAGCAGCAGAAGGTCCAGGGGCAAACCAATTTGGGCACCGGGTTCAATCGGTACTACAACCCCTACTCCGGTGGTTACTACGGCGGCGGCTGGAGTGATGTGCCGTATGGTACGCGCGGGGTCAGTAATTACGGCCAAGTCTACCTTCAGCAAGACGCTCTGGTTCGGCAAGGAGCCCAGTCACGTGCGGAGCTCTGGCAAATGATCGACGACCAGACTGCCGATATTCGCCGCCAGATGACTGCCAAGTACAAAACGGAATTTTGAAAGACAGAGGAGTCTGGCGCAGGAACTAATTGACCGTGCGGGATTCGGCAGTAGGTCAGGTTTCCAACCTGACCGGACAGGTTGGGAAACCTGTCCTACGCCGCTGCCGACTCAAGCACGGTGATATAGGTCCAGGAGGCATATCATGCGCGTCCCTTGTTGCCGAGCGACAGCATTGTTCGCCCTGCTTCTCCTCGCGAACCAGGGTGTTGCCGCCGACCAGCTCGACGATCTGCTCCGCAAAGTGCCCGACCGCGCCAATACGGTTGTGGTCATCGAGCGCGAAGCCATCCTCAGGAGCCCGCTCGCCGCCAGGCTGGGCTGGGCCAAGAAAAGCGAAGCGGATTACCTTGCGGGCATCTCCGCCATTCCTCCCGGCGCCAGCAAGCTGGTTTTCGCAGCGCAGCTCGTCCCAGGCTCGCTGGGCAGCTCCTGGGTGATCGGCCTGATGCAAATGAAAAACGACGTCTCGATCGCGGAAGTGGCCCGCAGGGAAAAGCATTCCGTCGATAATCTTGCCGGCTTTCCCGTCGTGCTCTGCCCGAGAGACGCCTATTTCGTGGAAATGGGCCCACGGCTCGTCGGCACCATGCACCCGGCCAACCGGCAAGAGCTGGCGCGCTGGCTCCGATCGATAAAGCGCAGCAGCCAGCCCACGCTGACTCCTTATCTTCAACAAGCTGTCGGGAACGGGTCCGACCAATCGCAGATCGTCTTGGCCATCGACACGCTCGATATGGTTGACACGAAAGAAATTCGTGCTCACCTGGGCCAGTCGAAAGTCCTGGCCGGGCAGAACGTTGACCTCGACGCGGCGGCAAAAGTGCTGGCGGGACTGCGCGGGCTGCGCCTCGTCATTTCGATCAACGACGGCATCCACGGCGAGTTGCACCTCGACTTCGCAGATTCGATCACGCCCATCGCACCCTTCGTCAAGCCCCTGCTGCTGGAAACGCTCGATCACATGGGTGCCGCGCTCGACCAGTTGGGGAGCTGGAACGCGGCCCCCGCAGACACCTCTGCCGTCTTGACCGGAACTCTGTCGCCGAGGACCCTCAGGCAAGTCTTGAGCTTCTTCCACACGCCGCCGCCGACGCAGGGCTTCGAATCGGTCCGGCAACCGGAAATTGTTCCACCGCCGGGTGACCCCAAGGCCGTGGCTTCCCAGCGCTATTTCCGTTCCATCCAGACCATGCTGAACGACCTCGCGGAGATCAAGAGCAAGACCTACATCGGTATCGCCTACTGGTACGAAAAATACGCGAAGGACATCGACCAGTTCCCCATGCTCAACGTCGATCCCGAGTTGCTGAACTACGGCCTGGGCGTCAGCGTCATGCTGCGCTCGATCGCAGGCTCGCTGCGGGGAGCGCCTATCCAAAACGAGCTTCTGGACCAATACAAAGGCCAAGCATCTTTCAGCACTCCCGGCTACTACAACTATCGCGTTGGTCCAGGCTACGCCTACGCCTGGGGCTATCCCGGCAGCTACTGGGAAGTGAACAACTACAATGAGGTCATCCGCGCCCAAAGCCAGGCAGCCGCCGCGGGAAACGAGGCCCGGAAGACTGCCTGGAATCTCGTCCTGGAAAAGACAAACATCATTCGCCAGCGCATGGTCGTAAAATATCACGTCGAATTTGGCTCGAGCATGTCAACGACGGGCGGCAGTCAGTTGCGAACGATTGATAAGTGAGCTAACAGTAGGCAGAAGCTTGACGGCTTAGTGATTACTGCGCAACCAATGCCTCATACTTCGTACGCCCCTCGCCCCCGTACTCGGGGGAGAGGGGTTGGGGTGAGGGGGTTGAGCGAACCTTCAACAGTCTAAAACCCTCACCCCTGCCCCTCTCCCTTGAGTACAAGGGAGAGGGAGAAAGCAGGCTCTTAAAGGAGCGGGCTCAGCAGTCGGGCCGTATTCTCCGCAAAGCGTTCGAGGGAAGAGCGGGCATTCAAAGTATCCTGGTCGAGCCAGCGCGATTGTTTGATGTAGGAATCCTGCAAGGTCCGAACAGCGGCCGTGAATGCGGCGTCGTAGACGGCCAGGGTAATCTCGAAGTTCAGCCGCATGCTTCGGAGATCGAGGTTCAGCGAGCCGAAGAAGCTGAACTCCCCGTCGACAGAGATCGACTTCGTGTGCAGCAATCCATCCTGAAAGAGGGCTACGCGCACTCCGGCGGCGAGCAAATCTCCCTGCGGCGCCCGGCTGGCAAAGCGCACGGAGGTGGAGTCAATCCGTTCCGGTATGATCAGGGTCACGGCCACACCGCGCCGCGCTGCGGTCGTGAGGGCGTCGAGCAGCGCTTCGTCCGGCACGAAGTAGGGCGTGGTCAACACCAGCTCACGGCGTGCCGCGTAGATGGCGCTCAGGATAATATGGCTCACCGGATCGCCGCGTGTGGCCGGACCGGAGGGGATCACCTGCACCGCCGTCGAGTCCCGCGAGGATAGGGGATGCACGTCCCCAATCCGGCGGAGTTGCTCGACTCCCTGCCCGCTTTCCAGCTCCCAGTCTTCGAGAAACGTGATGGCAAGGGCCTCTACGGAGGGGCCTTCCAGGCGTACCATCGCGTCGACCCATTGGCCGACGCCGGCATCTTGCTTGAAGAAGGCCGGGTCAACCAGATTAAGGCTTCCGGTGTAGGCCAGCTCACCATCGATCACGACGATCTTGCGATGCAGCCGCACATCGGCACGCACAAACAGCAGCCGCAGGAGTTCGATGGGCAGGGCGACACGGAGCGCCACGCCGCCCTTACGAAGCCGCTGGGCCTGTTCGCTGCGCAGGAAAGCGTGGCTGCCCAACGCATCGACCAGGAGGCGGCAGGATACGCCGCGGGCGGCAGCGCGCAGCAGTGCATCCGCAACGGCATCTGCCTTGCCGCCGGCATTCCAGATGTAAAACTCCAGGTGGCAGGTGCGCTGTGCGGCATCGATGTCGGCGATCAGCGCCGGGAAGAATTCGTCCGCCCCGGCGAGCAGACGCAAGCTGTTTCCGGTCAACGCCGGGATGGCGATGGCCGCTTCCGTAAGGCGCGCGAGCCGCTGGCATTCGGGCCTCAGCTTGGACCAGTCAACGGCGGGATAGCGTGTGCGGAGCTCGCTCAACCACTGCAAATACGGCCCATGAATCTGCTTCGCCCTGTGTGCCCGACGCCATCCGAGGCGCGTGCCGCCGAACAGGAGGTAAAGTGCTGCACCGGCAAACGGGAAGCTCATCACGACCGCAAGCCAGGCAAGCGACACGCCGATCGGCAAACGGCGCATGATGATCCGCGCGGATAAACCCAGGCGGATGGCCAGATCGGCCAGAAAGAGGGCATAGACCGTCCAGCTAAAGTGATCCATGGAATCGAGAGGTCTCGGATCTACATCGCGGTGCACGATTCCGCAGATACTAGCCCGAAGCGTTAGCGAGGTCCTCGCTAACGCTTCGGGCTAGTATCAGCCGATTTGCACACCGTCATTTGGAAGATGTCAGCTGATGAATATAGGAGGAGGGCTGACAACTGCAAGGAGGGCTGCACAGAGCGTGCTCTAAACCGCCTCCTCTACAGCCCTCGAAGCAGGCCACTGCTATAGATCACGTCCACCGAGCCGTCCGGCAAGAACCGCACCGCCACCGTATAGCTGCCGTAGTTGTAGACGATCTTGGACCACACATGCTGGATCGTCGGTGTACCTTCGGGCAAGTACAGCGGCACGGTGATCTGTTGCCCGGTGTAGAGATGACAGAGATTGACCATCACCAGCGGCCCAGGCTGGTGAAAGCATTTGGGTTGCCGGGTGCCGTCACTGCTGGGTTCGACGGGTTTGAGGGTTTTGCACCCTTCCACGGGCACAAAGTGAAAGCGAATCCACGCAGCGTCTGCAGTCCCGCTTGCAAGGAACCAGAGAGCGGCGACCAATGCAACCTTCCCAAGCGCGTGCCAGCGCGACATAGGCATCCCTTCCATGAGGCTGTTACTCCCAGTCTGTCGGCGAACAACCCTTATCCCTTTCGGCTGTTCGTCCTTCGGGTGAACGTAGAAAACGCCGTTGTCTTCGAACTCGACGGCCGCTGCCGCTCCGGCCACGCTGCCTATGATAAATGGTTGGCCGGTAGCGAGTTTTCCGGAGGCCCCGTCGCCGGGAGAATAGAGCATGAGATTTGCCAGGTGGCTGTACTTGGTGGCAGGCGTCTACGGCGTGCTCATCGTTCTTCCGGACTACTTCCTGGAGGAGAAACTGGGCCGCGATTACCCGCCGCCAATCAACCACCCAGAATTCTTCTACGGCTTCGTGGGAACCGCTCTCGTTTGGCAGATCGTGTACTTGATGGTGGGGATCGACCCGCGCCGCTATCGCCCCATGATGATTCCCACGGCCCTGGCAAAGCTCAGCTTCGGCATCGCCTGCGTAGTGCTCTACGCTCAAGATCGGCTCAGCCTCTCCTTCCTGCTGATCGTGACGCCGGATTTGATCTTCGGAGTGCTGTTCATCATCGCATTCTTCAAGACAGCGCCGACTCCCAGAACGTAACGGCATTTTGAGAATGGCACTTCTGGTTCGGGAGACGTTTTACCCTGCGCATCGATCATCAAACCACGTAAAAATCAACGTCTGCAAGTTTTGGGACTTTTGGGACTGAAAAGCCCCCCTCCCAATTTCGGTATAATTCACATGAACTAAATGTGTCCTATTTGTCCTATTATCGTCCTATTTCTTCAAAAATCCCTTGCAAATCACACCAACCCGCCCAAACCGAGCGCAGAGCCGAGCAAATCGAGGGCAATTTTTAGGGTCAAAAACGACCTTGCAATGCAGCTGCCTGGCTGCATACTTGAATGATGGACGATGACATGGACAAAGTGTTCAAGGCACTGGCCGACCCGAGGCGCCGGGAGTTGCTCGACTTGCTGCACGAGAAGACTGGCCAGACTCTCTGGCAGCTCTGCGAGTACCTGGACATCACCCGTCAGACGGTGACCAGGCATCTCAAGCTGCTGGAAGACGCCAATCTCGTAGTCACGATTCGCCGGGGCAACGCGAAGCTGCACTTCCTCAACCCGGTGCCGATCCAGGAGCTCTCCGAACGCTGGATTGGCAAATACAAGCGGGGCGCTGTTCGCGCCCTCGCTGTATTGAAGATAGTTCTGGAAGAAGAACTCGATCGCTGAAAACGCGAGCGCCCGCGTGAGTGCACACTCCATCGACCCCCCATGCTGTGGAGAATTCTCCGGCGACATGCGCTGGCACGTAATGAGGATTCTCGTGTAGCAGCCGAAGTCGTTCTCTATTCCCATGTTCAGCGTGGACCAGATAATCTGCTGCCCATGCGATCTAGACATGCCTTCGACTCGATGGTGAGCCGGGCCATCGGCGCACCCTTGGCAAGCTTCACCATAATCTCAGCTGCCTCCGGTGTACCGTTGTGCTCCAGGATCTCAAGCGCCCGGAGATCGCGCAGTTGCCGGACCGTCAAAGCTTTGCTGGTTACGTGCTCCACGAGCTTCTCCAGGCGTCGGCGCGCTTCGGGAGAGGGATTGTTCGCCAATGCTTGGCGCAAGTCTGATTCGGCGCACTCACCAATTTCTTGTAACTTGTTCGATGCCTGGTCACGAAGGTCGAACCGATCGCTGTCCAGGTTGGCTATAAGCTGCAGAATCCGCGTCTCCTCAACTGCTGGCACAGACTGCAGTCGCTTGGCCAGGAACGGGACCGACTGGCGTGCGCCGGCCATGCGCCAGATAGCGCGATAAGCCTGCACGCCATCGCTGCCTGCCAGGTCGGCCCACAGATGTTCCATCTCCTTGGGCGAGAGATCTTGCAACGACCACTTGCCGTCGGGAGACACGCCCGTCCCGTCCCATATCAGTGCGGTGTAATCCAGCCCGCCGGAAGCAAGGAGTCTGCCGTCGGGTGAGAATGCCAGTGAGAAAACCCAGGCGCCGTGCCCGAGGAAGCGGCCGCGCTCCTTACCGCTAGCCAGCTCCCAGAGAAGAACAGTGTGATTTGCTGCGGCGGCCAAGGTCTTGTTGTCCGGTGAAATACTTACTGCCCGGATGTCGTTCGATGGCACGGGAAAGCGCCGGAGTTCACGTCGACTGGCCAGATCCCAGAGGCTCAGCGAGTCCTCCGCAGGGCTTGTCTCGCCGATCCCTGGAAACAAGGGGCGCATATGGCCAGCGATCAGTGATTTTCCATCCGGAGAGTGTGCTAGACAGGTGCAACGGCTATTCGTGTTATCCTGCCAGGCAAGTTCGCCGACTAGCTTCCCAGTGAGCGTGTCCCAGAGCCGGATCGGCTTATCCATCGATCCGGGCGCCGTCGCCAGGATACGACCATCCGGCGAGAAAACATGAGGATGCGGCAACTGCCGGTTCCCAAACTTCTGCAGAGAGCAGTGCAGCACGCCCGTTGCCACGTCCCAAAGGCGAATGACATCATCCGTGTGCTTGATCGCGATTAATTTTCCGTCCGGAGAGAAGGTCGCCTGATTTTCGTCGACCCGTGGACTATCGATGCGGCACAGCCGCTTGCCGGTCGTCCATTCCCACACGTGGAGAGCGCCGTTGACGTCTACCAATGCAGCCTTCTTCCCATCCGCCGAGATGGCCGTTCCAAGCAGCATGTTGGCGGTGCCGGCGAAGCCCTCTGGGACACGGTGGAAGGGCGTTAACCGCTGGCCCGTCATCGGATCCCATGAGGCTATCGCCCCGCCCCAGCAACCCGCGTGAAGCGCCTTGCCGTCCGGTGCAAAGGCCAGCGACACGACACATGAAGGAATCTCCGGCGTCTGCAGGACCGCGTTTCCTGTCTTGGCGTCACGAATCTGAAGTCGCCTGCGCACTGACTGGGCCAGGAACCTGCCATCGGACGAGAACGTCATGGCATCGGATGCTTCATTCCAGCGCAGCATCTCTCTACCAGTCCCCGCTTCCAAGAACAGGGTCTGCCCAGGTCCCCTTCCGCCTATCCCTCCAGAGCAGACCAACGTGTTGCTGTCAGGAGAAAAACAAAGGTCCCAGACTCCGCGCTCCGGTTCCGGCGCCATTGCTTTGCGGAAGAGTTCGGCTCCGCTCATTGCCGCCCAAACGTGGAGTTCGCCGGGCCGCACCATGGCGGCAAGCCGCTTCCCATCCGGTGAGAGGACAAAATTGTAAGAGGGCTCGATCTTGAAGTTCAGGCGCCGGACCTGGTGTCCACTGATAATGTCCCACCAACGGATGTCTTCGCCCACTGTGACGAGGCTTTTGCCGTCCGGCAAAAACCCCAGGGAATGCAGCCACCCCGTCGGCAGCCGGGCAGTTTCCGTCCAGGTGGCCACATCCCACACCTGGGCACACTGTTGGCCTGTCGCCGCGGCCAACTGCTTCCCATCTCGAGAGAAAGCGACAGCATCCGTGCCGCCCGTAACGCCGGGGAGCTGCCGCAACAGTCGGCCACTAGACGCTTCCCAAACGCGCACGGCCGGGCTTTCAGAGCTTGCGGTGACGAGGAATTTGCCGTCAGGCGAGAGCGCAAAGCAAGTGATTCTATTGTCCTCGATCCGCCGCAGTTCTTTGCCCGTAGTGGTGTCCAACATACGAAGGCCTTTTCCCGATTGGCAAAAGACCAGGCTCTTTCCGTCCGCGAGGTAAGAGAGGGAACAGCCCTGCTGGTTTTGGCCATACCACCAGCGCACCGTTCCAATCCGCGCGATGGCTCCAGCGGGGAGTGTATCGCCAAACTGGTCCACTTTTGCTGCCGGCGGCCCTGCTTCCGCTACGCCGCCCGGCCGCTCGGATCGATCAGGTGCATTATCCACCTCCTGGGCCGCTGGAGCTGCGGGTGACCGCATGGCAAAGTAACCAGTGGCGGCCGCCGCGAGACTCATCGCGACGATGGCCGTCAGCACCGTTGCCGTTCTTGCAAGGGCCAGACCTTTCAGGAAGGAGCGGGCGATCTCGGCCGCCGCGGTGCTCACGCCAGCCGTCCGTCCGGCCAGCGAGCAGAGAACTGCTCGTACGGTTCCCTTAGCCAGGCTAGTGGGTAAGACGGCCGAGCTTGTTTGCGTGTCAAGCGCAGCCGCGGTCAGTATGCTCGAAAGGGTAATGCCCCGCTTCGTCAGCCGCCGGCGCAACTGTTGACGTGCCCGCGCCAACGTCCCGGACACCGTTCCTTTCTTCCATCCCAGCTCGAGTGCCGCCTCGGCCAAGCTCCGGCCTTCTAAAGAACAGAGAACGAACACGGCCCGCTGTCGCTCGGGCAAGCGCGCCACTTCTTCATCGAGAAGGGCCAGCGCCTCTCGCAAGACAGTCTCCGGCAGGGATTTCGACTGCCCCATCGTTTGCCCTCGACGTTCGTGGATGCGGCGAATTGCCAGGTCCCGCTTCGCCCGGAGCGCGACTCGGTAAGCGGTCCCGTGCAGCCAGCCGGGCAGCGCCCGCTGGTTGCGGATGGAGCGTGCCTTTGCGACAAGGACCAAGAAAGTGGCCTGGAACGCCTCTTCCGCATCCTGGTCGTGGCTCAAGACGTGCCGGCAGACATGCCAAACGAGTGGCCCATGTCGTTGCATCAGAACGGCGAAGGCTTCTTCTTCGCGCAGCGCCACAAAGCGCTGCAGCAATGCCACATCGCTCAAACCCTTCAGCTCATCCGCGGCAGCCAGTTGGCGAATGTGCTGGAGGATCGTATTCGAGTGTCTGATGTTCATGGGGACCCCGGTGACAGACCATTTCGTCAATAGATAGTTTCACCGGGGCGGCAAATCGTACAACAAAAATCTCAGAGTGGATAGTAGCTTAGGGCGCGTCAAGCGTACTCGCGCCGACGTACCTTGCTATGCAACGCGCCCCACTGCGCGGCCTCGTGCCTTTTCACGATGCACCTTCGATTATTCGAAGACGCTCGTCTTGTTTTCGCCATGAATTGAAACCGGCGGGATAGGGCCGAACTATTCCACTTCCGTTTCCTCGGCTTCCTCATCCACCCCGGCCCGCGGCACGACGAAAAACCCGCGGAAGCACGTGATTAAACGTAAAGCAGGCCTTAGTTGCATCATTGTTGGTCACGTCGTACCGTGGGCATGGCGCCCGGCGGAGCTGCGTAAGGTATTGAAATGCTTCACGCAATGGGGTAGGACAAAGCGCATCTGATTAGGGTGCAGGAGGCAAAATTGAGCGCCTTGAACGAAGAACAAATCTGTGGGCGAAACCAGCTTTTTATTCCGGACGGGACTTTTGTTGGCCGCATTCACGACCAACTCCTCCACTTAGCCAACATCGGGAAACCGGCCTTCGCTTCAACGCAACCGCTCAGTCGGGAACAGCTTTCGGTCCTCATCGAGACTGCTTTCTGGGCAAGTCTCTTATCGAACGAGGGGAGGACCACGCGCGTTTGCTTGGCCGTCGCGGCTCCCGATATCTGCCGTGATGCAATGGCATTCGCGACACCGATCTCCTGTGACGAATCGCAAATCGCGAAGCTTGCGCCGGCTGTACCGCCAGGGGGGTGCCTTGCCGTCTCTGGCACGAGCGAAGCTCTGATGATCTGGGGCTTTGGACGCAGCCAGTCGGGATCATGGCAGGATACAGTGACCGTCAAGATCCGGGGACCGGGAAACCTGGGGATCGGCGTGGGGCCTTTTCAGCCGTTCATTGTGGTTAACGGCAAATCCGATCTTTTCCTCGAATCATCTCCTAATACTCTAGCGCATCACCTTCAGCGTGCGTTGCCAAAACCAGTACCCGTGGCCGACTTTTTCGCGACGCAGGCTGTGTTGCGGGAATGCATGGCTCTGGCCGATCTCGCACGAATGATTGTTGACGACGGCCACGGCGGGATGGTGTTGATCGTTCCGAAGGAGCAGGGCGCGTGGGAGGAGTCATTGAAGCCGTTCGATTTCCGATTTGCTGCACCTGACAGGAGTATCGGGGACGCAATTAGACTGCAACTTGATGAGCAAGAAGCTCTTGGAAAAATGCTCCCACAAGTGTTGGCCGTGAATCTGAGTGATGAAATCAAGAATCAAATCGTGAAAATGTGTTCGCAACAACATTGGAAAACGTGGAAAGGGGCCGCGCAAGCAATCGCGTCTTTAGCAGCTGTTGATGGCGCCGTCGTAATGACGCGGGATCTACAAGTCCTGGGATTTGACGCAAAGATTGCTGGTGAAAATGGGGCAATTATCCCTCTGTGCATTTTCCAGCCGGTGCCAGGTAGGCAGCTGGCAGAGTCTGCATCTCTTGAGCAAACCGGAGGAACACGGCACCAATCAGCGGCTCGTTTCGCAGCCGCTCATAAGGATTCAGTTGCGCTCGTCATTTCGCAGGATCGTCACTTGTCGATAGTGCATTGGCAGGAAAAGATCAATTCTGTGGCTATTCTTCGTCATGCCGAGTGGTGGCTGTAGGACGGGGAAAACGGCGATGAAATCCGTAAGCGGAGGGTAACGTGCTTGAGGTCGAAGAGAGGAATCGCTCGCCCGTCCCTCGACCAGTGGCAGCACGCGAATAGCAATGGCCTAATCCGGCGGGAAAACACCCTCGTCGATAAGCTCTTGCCGATACCCGACGCGATGGTCAAGGTTGATCCGCAACGTTGCGACGGTGGCGCGGCCGGTCGGAGTGCGGCCAACCAGAAGCGGGCCCTGCCAGCGGAAGTGTCGGTCCCAACGATGGCGGCGCGGATTGAACAGTGGCACGATTTTCTTTGTCTCCGTGTCCCGGCCGCTCAGATTTGGCCCTTTGAAACTGTTACAGCTGAAGCACGCGAGGCAGAGGTTTGAGGCTCGTGGCGGGCCTCCGTGGCTGGAGGCGATGATGTGGTCAATCTCGAAGGTGCCGTCGTCGTATTCCTGGGGCATTCGGCAATATTCGCAGCAGTGGCCGGCGCGCTCCCAAATCAGTTCCCTCAGCGCGCGCTCCATGCATGCTCAGTGTGTCTTGGCTTTGCCGTTGGTGGTGCGACGTTTGAGGGCGCGGCGGGCCTTCGACTTCAGAATACCGAGTAGGCTGCTGATGCGGCTGTACGCTTCGACTTGGGCGTGTTCGTCGGAGGTGAGCGTGCCGGCACGAGCCTTGGCGGCCAGGGCGTGCATGCGGTCTTTGTCGGCGGGGCCATACTCCAGGGCCAGAAAACCCTTGGCAGTCGCCGACGACAGCACGGGCTCGTCGGGTCCTACAAGGCGCGTGAGAATCGCGGCCTCGTGGCACGGTATCTCGGTCTGCTGCACGGACGGTTCCCCTTGAGAGAATTATCTCCCAAAATGGGAGTATACCAAACCAGGCAGATGATGGGGGAGAAACGAAAAGGAGTCAGGATTAATGATGACTCTGACTTTGCCTTAGCGTAAAGAAACCGGACCCCTTTGTTCGTCTGGCTTAGCCCTTGAGAAGTGCTTGGACGTCAGCATTAAAACGTGCGAGTATCACCGGACTTGGATCCGCGACTGGCAATGCATAGGCCAAGAGCAGGGGCGAGTCGCGGCGTGAAAAGGACGTGAATATCGCGTGCCGCGGCGCATTCGATGCGTTATGGACTGCAGAATGCCCGCAATGGATGTTGAGAACAAAAACAGTCCCAGCCGCGCCGATGAGCTGCCGCTGAGCCGGGTGCGGTTTGCGAGGGTCGTGGCGGGTGTTAAGCATCTTCGGGTTTCGATGCGACCCAGGGACGACTCGCGTCGCACCATTGTCCTTTGTGAAGTCCACTAGAGCGCAGATCGCGTGGCATCCATACCACACGCCAGGCACGCCCTGCTTCCCCCAATCAGCGTGCAAGGCCTGCTGGCCATGCCCCGGCTGAATCCCACGCGATGCCACTCCCGTCAGACGGCATCCGTCGCCCAGGACATGCCTCACGGCTGCAAGTACCCGCGGATGCCATGCTTTCAGGCCACGGGCTGGGCAACGAAATCTTACTCGCTAGAGGGCCTGAAAGCATGCCGAACGGCCACTGACTCGCCCTCTTCAATAGGGCGCAAGCAGCCCATGAAGCCTCCTCCTGGATTGGCGTAGAACCACACGTACACATTCAATGCACACAATCTTGACGGCGAAGCTGTTTTCGCGGACGCTTTCAATGTGTACGCAAAGGAGGACCTCATGCCTCGAGCAGCCGTCAACGACAACAACCGGGTGGCCCTGCGCGTCCGGCCCGCCGACAAGGCCGTCATCGTGCGCGCCGCCGCCCTCGCGCAAACGGATATGACCACCTTCATCCTGCGCACCGTCCTGCGGGAAGCCCGGTCGGTCATCGAAGAACACGAACGCGTCAAACTTACGCGGCGCGACAGCCGTCTCGTAATGGAATTGCTCGATAACCCGCCCGCGCCAAACGCGAAGCTGCGAAAGGCCGCCCGCGCCATGGATGCCAAGAATGAGCGGGCGGCGAAATAGTGCTTGTCTTACGGTGCGATACCGCTGGCGGACGCACCCCTGTCCCTGCTGCTGCCTCTCGCGACCGTCCAAGCCGCGCTCGAAGCCTCTGGGAAACTTTGAGGCATCTCTTCCGGCGAACGTGCGCGTTGATGGCAGCGAGGAGCAAGTTCTAGTCGTCTTGCCGCAGTCGAGTCGACTGGATGGCTATTGAATTTCTTTTGGCTGGGGTCGAAGGTGTTGAAAGTCAAGGTGCGGCGTATTCTCGTGGGAGATCCAACCAGCTTACCGAGCAACGCCCTGTCATGCGACCTTCAGGTATCTGCGTATTCTGGGAATCGGTCAATCGCGATACGAATGACCCTCATCAGATCTCGACCTTGGCCGGATGTCAGCATGGTCCACACCGGAAAGTTGTAGTTCACGGGTGCGAATACAGGTTGCGCGTGCGGCCACGGATACTCTGGATTTGGACCCTCGTTGGCAAGGGCCGGTGCGAGGCGTTCCAGATCGTAGGCGATCGGAAGGACCGTGCGAATCCAGTTCTGGAAGTCTGCGAACCTGCTGAACGAAAAGAGATTCGCAATCCGTTCTTGGTCATTCGCGCGAACGTGACCCAAGAACCTCAGGAATTGAACAAAGCCAGCGTGACTCCTCGGCGGCATATGACCAGAACGCCAAAAGTACGCCTTCGCAAGCTTTTCGGTGACCATCTGCAGGTAATGCAGCGAATGGCACTGCGCGATGCCTTGGCCACGAAGCAGCGTGAATGCATTGTGGTCCGATCTGGCCTGTTCCCACCAGAGATTCTGATAACTATTCATTGCCGTAGTGAATCGCGCCGCCAAGCGACCAATTCGCGGGAAGGCCGAGTTCTTTCTTCTGGATCCGCTCCCATTGTTCCGGCGTGACATCCAAGACGAACAGCTTGTGGGCGCTCTCCATGCCGGTGTCGATACCAAAGTCAATCGGCTCGAGGGCATCATCGTTACGGCTGCCGATGAGACGATTGACTTCGATGAGGCGTATTTCTCGCTCACCTGCGTTTGTGGGCAGGTAGTGGATGGAGACAATTCCGGGGTCGGTCTTCCGATGCTCTAGGGCGTACCAACGAGCCATTGCGCCTCGATCAAACTGTGTTGCTGGCATTGAGTAGCCTCAAATGTGACTGCGTAGATGCTGCCGCCCAACGTGTCTACAGGAAGCTTTTGCCTCTCCCTGTGGACACCCCAGTTTTGCGGCCTGGCGAAAGCAGGCATTTTTCGTAAGCCAAATTGTAGTCGTTGGTTGCCGAATTGTCACTTCGGTTTTGACAAGCGAAGATCTGCTCCGCAGGATGGGACAAAAAGTCGATTCGCTCGGTCGATATTCTCGACCGGAAAATACACCACATCCGTCGTTATTGTCATTTCCGAAACGAACGTTATCTTAACTCCAGGGAAATCAAATACGGATTGCCGGGGGCCGCGCCGAGGAGTCGGCACAGCGGCCGGGGCGTTTGACCAAAAGGAGGTCCGACAATGACGCGCACGATGATGGCTTCGAGCATGGGCATGCCGACGACGGGGATGAGCAGCATGGGCGCTGCCATGCCCGCAGCTCCAACTGGAATGAATTGCGTGATGGTGCCGCGCTGCGACATCAAGTTCGAGAAGTGCACCGGCGGCATGAAGATCATGTGCTCCTGCGACGACAAGATGGCGGCCGGCACGCTGCAGAATCTCTGCATGGCCATGGCGGGCGGCATGTGCAGCTGTTGTTGCATGATGAACGGCATGATGGTCTGCTGCTGTAACCTGACGATGGGAATGTGCAAGTGCGAGATGACTAAGGACGGAGTGTGCATCACCTGCACGAGCGGCGACAAGGAATGCTGCAAGATGATCCAGGCCTGCTGCGATTCTCTGTCCGCCATGTGCGACGCCGGCTGCATGTGCTACGTGATGATGAACAACATGCCGGTGTGCTGCTGTTGCTGAGACGTCATATGCCTGATTGCGCCCGGCCGCCAAGAAGCGCGCAAAGGAAGGGGTCAGAGCGCCCCGGCGAGGGCATCTGACCCCTTCATCAAAAAGGGAGGAGATGTCAGTCTGGCACGCACACTCTACCGCGTGCTTGCTTGAATTAGAATTAGAGCCTGCGCTTCAATTCCAAACGATCAAGTTATCCCTCCTCGATCGCGCTTGCACATGCACCAGCGCTGCTCGCGCATGTTCGAAAGCCGACTGGTAAAGCTGCTGCGGCCAGGAGCCAGGAGGAAACGCCAGCGGACAAACCACGAATGCTGCGCCCACTTCAGGCAGCGCAGCGGGGCCAGCCGCTAACTCCTCGTCCTGTCTCGCAAAGAATCCCTGGAGCCGGTTTACCGACATGACACGTCCCTCCGCGAAACAGCAGCTACTTGCAACAAGGAAGCAATGCTCACTATTATCATCGACATGGTGCATTATAGGCTTGAATTCTTCGGAAAGACAAACTGCCTTGCGAGTATTTTGATTGGCCGAAAGAAGATGGGAGCCGCCGCTTCTTAGGCACATTTACGCAAGACAAACCAGAACAAATACTTATGGCATTACGGCCGTGCTTTTGACGATCTTTTCTTCGTGCAATAAATGTCGACTAATATAGTCGTCATTATTGCCAAAACGCGGAAGGACTAGTCCTCTGTCGATCTTCGGCTGACGGGTGGACCAGCGGCCCGCGCATTAGAGAAAGAATTAAGATGACGAGTAAGATTTGGAAGAGGGTTAAGAGCAGGAGCACGAGAAAGAGCATGACTGGCTTTGCTCTTTAACCGCGCGTTGCTCCCAAACCGACGCACGTGAAACAAAACCCGCTTGGCAGCAGCAAGTTAGTTATTGCTAACATAGTCAGACTATCTTACAAGTGGCGACGGTCGAAATACCGAAGTTTCAAAAGATTTGGGTTGCACAGGCTGTTCTGCATGGTTACGCTCGCGGTGAGAGCGCAACCGCGCTCTCACCGCGAGCAAGTGGGCAGATTGCGCGCCAAGGGTGAAATCGCGTATACTGGTAGTAATGGCTAGTTAGCTGGTGCCTGGCTCCATCATGTCTAGCGGTCGTGGTAGGAGAAGTCTGGTGCCATCAGACCTTGGGCGGCTGAACCTAAACGGGAGAGATTTCGAGGAACTAACTGCCATCACGTCGGAAGCGGATCGGCTAAGCGACATCATGTCCGCATCAGCCCGTATCGGCCCGTTGGTCGGTATAAAAGCAGTCGCCGAAGCGATTTCTGAACCAGTAGGGATGCAGCAGGAAGACCTTCGGCTCATTCTGGCCGGTCTGCTGCACATCCATTACACGCGAACCAAACTCAAACTTGATTCTCATGCAGCGGTCGAGTTGATCGGCCACAATCTAAACCGCTTGGCGAAATCGCCAGAGGATAAGAAGCTAGTCGATAACTGGAATCGAACTAAGAAGAAAATCGCCGCTGCAATCTCGCAACTGTCCACAGACCATCCTCTGGAGGGCGCGTCGAAAGCTTTTCGCGTTGTCGCGTCTCGACAATACGATTTTGTCAGCATGAAAGTGTTTACGGACGTTCGGCCAGTTTTCAACGAGGCTGGCGATAAAATCGTGCAATCTGTGATAGCGCACACCCTCTCAATCGACTACCACGATGGGCAAGATCACCACGTGATTCAGTTCACTCTTGACGCTGAAGAAATTGCCGGACTGAAAAAGGAATGCGAAAGGGCCGAACTAAAAGGTAGCGTCCTCAAACGAGATTTGAAGCAGCTTTCTTGGCCAACTTCTGTATTCCATGAACCAGCAAAGTCCGCCGAGCAGAATGGAGAGGGGTCATCCTGATGGACGTACTAGAACTAGAGCAAGAACGACCCGTAAGCGAAGAAGGCTACACCTGCGTAGCGCGCCAGCGATCAAAGCCTACTCGGCGACCACGAACAGATGAGGATTGGCCAAGAAGCGATGAAGATGACACGCTTCATATCTGGTCATTTGCGCATGAAGGAATATACGTCGATTCTCCGGCCGGAAACTTGCCAAGTAATTCTCTAGTGGAATGGGCGCCGGAGGCAGAGGAATTTTGTAAGCGGAGCAATATCGTCCCACAGGCAGAAGCTGCTGTGGACATCGTGAAAAAAGCCTTCTCGTCGCTAAAGGCCCTAGAAATACAATTGCAAACAGATCCTGACTCCGGAGAGACTTCTCTAGCAGTCCAAGTAACCTGTACCACGCATCCGGATGAATTCCTTCGTGAATACCGAGCCTGCATGAAGGCCTGGCGTTCCTCTATAGACGCGGAGGCGCTCAGCCAAGTCTCTTTAACTTACCGTCTTTAATGAACGCGGCGCCCGATGGATGATCCGAGAGACTTCCTAGCAGTTGCACGCCTTTTTATAACTCCAGGGGCAAAAATTCCTGCAACTGCGCTCGGATACCGAACAGCGATCAGTCGGTCATACTATGCTCTGTATAACGTTGTTTGTGAAGTTTTGGATCGCGCCGAAATCGAGATACTCCAGAGATATAAAGGGCACGATCTCGCTAAGCAAGTTCTGATGTTTTGCAACGACGAAATAGCTAAAGCCGTGGGCCATGATCTCAAATCACTTCAGCAGCAGCGATGGTCTGCTGATTACGATATGAAGGATAAAACTATCGGATCGGAAAGGACGGCCATCGCGTGCGTTAAACAAGCCACAGAAGCCATCGAAAACCTCGATACGGCAGATTTCGATGCTCTAAAGCAGCATCTGAAGCAATGGGTCCAGGCTCACCCCGGAAACGGGTTAAAGAACAAAACGTGAACCATTTCCGATGATCAAGTCTCTTATCTAATCACGCTTCGCTTGGTTGCTTCTCGCTACTTGGCATTTTGCGCGGCCTATTCCAATAAGCAGTCCGGGGCGGAAGGGCGGCTATACTACCTGGCGCAGAGTCGGGAGAGGATTACCATGGGCCAGGTCGTACCCCTCTTTGACGGCTTTTTGGCCCCCATCGGCTGCGTCTCGGTCAGGCGTCCCGAAATCTGCAGCCAGTCGGCTGTATGCCGTTTCCGCCGCGTGCTCCTGGAAATCCGCGACCTTACGGCCCGATACATGGCGAACGCCACGTTGGCGAGTGTCTATGCAAACGATCCAGTTACGCCACAAGAAGTTCTATCGTTGAAAATGGTCGATGGAGATGGGATTTAGGGGCCGGCAAGCGCTCTTGCCCTGGATATCGCACGAATGTTTTAGTCGGGCAAGAACCCTGCGCGTTATTACCGTCATTTTCCGTAGAATTGTTTGTCTTTGCCTCGAGCGAATGCTACGGTCTAAATGGCGGAAATCCCATCTCCCCGCTGAAGCAGTTCCCCGGTTCCCATTTTCGATTTCTCTTCTCCCTATCCCCGGCGGCGTTGGCCCCCCCTATTGATCCTTGCGGAAGAAAAGAGAGCAGAGGTAATCCCGTCAAGTCGATGTCGTTGAATGGTTTGGAGAACAGAGTGGTCCTTCTCCGCGTGGCGCGCATCAAGGAAGAAGCACATCCGGTGGCGTAATCACCGCTGCCCCTTTTGTGCGCACCATCTCAAGGTCCCGTCCCTTGGTGAAGGTCCGATCTAACTTCACAGTCCCGATCAATTCGTTCGACACAACCAGCGTGTGCGGTGCGTCCGCAGGCGTTTATCCGGGACGTTGTCGCTAAGCAAGCGGCGCGAAATGGGCACGAGTCCACGGACTCTGCCAGTGCGCTGCTGGATATAGAGGCTATATCACCGGGCTTGATTCGGCAGCGGCGTAGGACAGATTTCCCAATCTGTCCGGTCAGGTTGGAAACCTGACCAAGTGCCGAATCCCGCACGGTCATTTGGGAAGAGAGGGGCGTCGAGATGCGTATCATTCAAGCGGGACCCGTCCGCAAGAAGTTCAATTCGGCCTGGATGAAAGGTCATCTCCAACTAGAGGCGCTGGAAGACCGGCGTCTACTGAGCGGTGGCAACCTCATCGGCGGGCCCGACGGCTACGGCTACTCTGCCTACACCGCAAATTTTCAGAACATCAACCTGCAGCCGGGCCAACCCGGCGTCTTCACGATCTTGCAAGGCGCTGATGACGCCTATGCGGCCGTGAACCTGGGCAGCGACAAGTTCAACTTCTACGGCCAAACCTATACGGGCGCAAACTCGCTGTTCGTCAGCTCCAAGGGCCTGATTACTCTTGGGGCAGGGGATCTTGCCTATCAGAATACCGACCTGACAGCCGGTCCGGCGTTGCCGACGATCGCGCCGCTGTGGACGGACCTGTTCAACAACAAACTGCCCGGCAATGCCCCCGAGATCATGGGCCAATTCCAGCAACTCAACGGCAGCGGGGTCGACAATCAACTCGTCATCGAATGGAACCAGGTGGGTGCCTGGAGGGACTACTATTCGCCGCCCATCACTTTTGAGGCAATCTTACAATTGAACACGGGGTTCAATACCTCCTCGATCACCTTCAACTACTCCACGCTGAACGCCACGACATCGCCTATCGTAACGACCGGCATCAAAGCCGGCGGCACCCAGGGAGCCGACCGGATATTGATCTCCGAAAATGCGGCCAGCCCCTACATTGCCTCCGGCCAGGCGATCCAGTTCACGGCGCCGCCTTTCGGCAGCACGATCAGCGGACAGGTGTTCGACGATCTCAATAACAATGGCGTCCAAAACCCAGGCGAGCCGGGAATGGCGGGCGTGACCGTCTATCTGGATCTGAATCGCGACGGCCACCTCGACCCGGGTGATCCGTCCACGGTCACCGACAGCAACGGCAACTATTCATTCACCGACCTGACGGCGGGGAGCTACCTCGTCGAAGAGGTAACACCCCAGGGGTTCAGTCGCACTCTGCCAAGCGGGTCGTTCACGACTCCGGCAGTCGGCCCGGATGGATTCGGTTATGGCGCCTCGGCAACCACCATTCAGAACATCAACTTGCAGCCGAACCAGCCGGGAGTTTTCACCATCGCGCCACAGGGCGCTGACGTGTCGGTGCCCGTGGACTTGGGCAGCAGCACGTTCAATCTCTACGGCACGAGCTACACCGGCCCGACCTCGCTCTATGTCAGCTCGAACGGCCTGATCACCATGGGCGTCTCCGACATCGGCCTTGCTAACGGTGATCTGACGACCTTTCCAACGGAGCCCGCGATCGCACCGTATTGGTTTGATTGGTACAACTACAGCAGCTTCCCCATGGTTCTGGGCAAGTTCGTGGATAACGCGGCCGGGACGCCCACGGAGTTGATCCTCGAGTGGAATAATGTCAACTCTCCGAACACGCTTACTTTCCAGGCCATCTTGCAGCTGAACACGGGTGCAGATCCGGCGAACATCGAATTCGACTACCCCAGCCTGACCTCCGGCAACCCGCTGGTCGACAACGGGGCCGACGCCAGCGTTGGCATCGAGTATACGCTGATGGGGGCCAGCGACCGGCTTCTGGTCTCAGAAAACAGCAGCACCAATCCGCTGGTCGGCACCGGCAAGGCGATGGTGATCAGTACCGCCAACGGGGGCGCCTACGGCGTGGCGCTCGGTTTTCGGTCGACGGCAACAGGCAACAACTTTGGTAATTTCGAAGCGCTCACTGCCGTCAATGATGCCTACAGCCTCAATGAAAACCAAACGCTGACGGTGCAAGCGCCCGGCGTGTTAGCCAACGACTCCGGCGCCGCGCCAGGCGCTCCGCTTTCGGCCGTCTTGGTCAGTTCCGCTAGTCATGGCACGCTGAAATTCAACAGCGACGGTTCCTTCACGTACACACCCTCTCCCCAGTACGTTGGTGCGGATAGCTTCACCTACATGGCCACGAACGGCGGCTCGGATTCCAACGTGGCCACAGTCTCTCTCACGGTCAACGCCGTTGCCGACCCGCCCATACTGACGGTCGCGCCCGCGTCGGGATTGGAGGACTCGCCTACGCCGCTCTCGATATCCGCATCGCCAAGCGATACGAATGTGCAAGAAACCGTGTCGGTACAGATCTCCAGCGTACCCACCGGAGTGACGCTCTCGGCAGGGATCAACGAGGGGGGCGGCGTATGGGAGTTGACTCAGGCCCAATTGCAGGGATTGACGCTGCTAAGCCCGGCGCCCGCCACGTTCACCCTTGCGGTGACGGCCACTGCCACGGTCGTGTCGGATGGCAGCCAGGCCTCGACGAACGCCACGCTCAATGTGGTGGTGAGCAATGTCGCCCCGGCCAACCTCAAATTGAGCCTCTCGGCTCCGATCATCAACGAGAATAGCTCCACGAGTCTCAGTGGAACCTTCACGGATCCGGGTCCGCTGGACACGCACACCGTGGTCATTAACTGGGGCGACGGCAACAGCAGCACGGTCCAACTTACCGCGGGCGTTGTCAGCTTCAGTGGGGTCAGCCATCAGTACCTCGAAAGCCCTCCCGGACAGCCAACAGGAAGCTATTCGATTCAGGTCACGGTTACCGACAATTACGGCGGCAGCACCACGGCGACCACCAGCGTCCAGGTCGACAACGTCCCGCCATCAAACCTGAAGCTGACCCTGTCGACAACCACTATCAACGAAGGTTCATCCACCAGTCTGAGTGGCACCTTTGTCGATCCCGGCACGCTCGACACCAATACCGTCGCCATCAACTGGGGCGACGGCGGCACCAGCACCGTGAATCTGGCTGCTGGCGTACTAACCTTTAGCGGGGTTACGCACCAATATGTCACCACCCCCGGCGCCGCAGCCTCGGGCAGCTACACCATCTCGGTCACCGTCACCGACCAGGATGGCGCCAGCACCAGTGCCAACACCAGCGTGACGGTCAACAGCGTCGCACCTTCGAACCTTCAGCTGGCGCTGTCGGCCTCCACCATCAATGAGGGCTCTTCCACCAACCTGAGCGGCAGCTTTGCCGACCCGGCCACCCATGACACGCGCACCGTTGCCATCAACTGGGGCGACGGCGGCACCAGCACCGTCAACCTGGCCGCTGGCGTGCTGACCTTTAGCGGAGTGTCGCACCAATATGTCACCACCCCAGGCGCCGCCGCCTCGGGCAGCTACACCATCTCGGTCATCGTTACCGACCAGGACGGCGGCAGCACCATTGCCAACACCAGCGTGACGGTCAACAGTGTCGCACCTTCGAACCTTCAGCTGGCGCTGTCGGCCTCCACCATCAATGAGGGCTCTTCGACCAGCCTGAGCGGCAGCTTTGCCGACCCGGCCACGCTCGACACGCGCACCGTTGCCATCAACTGGGGCGACGGCGGCACCAGCACCGTCAACTTGGCGGCCGGTGTGACCACGTTCAGCGGGATTTCGCATCAGTATCTCGACAACCCACCGGGAGCCCCTACGGGAAGCTTTACCATTTCGGTCACTGTTACCGACCAGGATGGCGGCAGCACTAATGCCCAGATCAGCGTGCAGGTCAACAACGTCCCGCCATCGAACCTGAGCCTCACGCTGTCGGCAACAAGCATCAACGTAGGATCCTCCACCAGCTTGGGCGGCTCCTTTGTCGATCCCGGCACGCTCGACACCCATACCGTCGCCATCAACTGGGGCGATGGCGGCACCAGCACCGTCAACCTGGCCGCTGGCGTGCTGACCTTTAGCGGCGTTACGCACCAATATGTCACCACCCCCGGCGCCGCTGCCTCGGGCAGCTACACGATCTCGGTTACCGTCACCGACAAGGACGGCGGCAGCACCAGTGCTCAGATCAGCGAGCAGGTCAACAACGTCCCGCCATCGAACCTGAGCCTCACGTTGTCGCCAACAAGCATCAACGTGGGATCCTCCACCAGCCTGGGCGGCACCTTTGTCGATCCCGACACGCTCGACACCCACACCGTCGCCATCAAGTGGGGCGACGGCGGCACCAGCACCGTCAGCCTGGCTGCAGGCGTGCTGACCTTCAGCGGGGTTACACACCAATATCTCGCTACGCCCGGCGGCGCTGCCTCGGGCAGTTACACCATCTCGGTTACCGTCACCGACAACGACCAGGCCTCGGTCAGCGGTTCGATATCCGTTCAGGTCACGGGCTCAGCGGTGCAAGTAGGCATCAGCGACCCCGCGGGCGCTGTACGTGGTCAAGACCTGACGTTCCAGTTGTCGGCGACCGACTCCTCGGCGAGCAATCAGGCTGGAACGTTTACCTACGTCATTCACTGGAGCGCCGACAGCGTGCAAACGGTCACGGGGCCGTCAAGCCTCACCGTCGACCACATTTTCACGCAAACCGGCACGTACAACGTGAGTGTGACCGCCACCGACCAGAGCGGCGCCACCAGCGCCCCGGTCGCGGAGTCCGTCGCCATCTCGGCCATCGCCCTGGAGGCCGACCCGCTCTACCAGGGCAAAATGGCCCTGGTGGTGGGCGGCAGCACTGGCAATGATCAGATCTTCTTCACGCCGGCTTGCAAGCGCGGGCAAATCGAAGTCACGATGGATGGGAAGGACCTTGGCTCGTACGCTCCCACCAGCCGGATCATCGCGTTCGGCCAGGCCGGGAACGACATTATCGAGGTCTCCAGTCGCATTACCATGCCCGCGTGGCTATATGCAGGCTCCGGCAACGCTCTTCTGGTCGCGGGCGGCGGAAACGACATTCTTGTAGGAGGAAGCGGCAACGACATGCTCGTTGCCGGCCACGGCCGTGACATCTTGATCGGCGGCACGGGCAACAACGTCCTTGTCGGCAGAGGGCGGGGGGACTTGCTGGTCGGCGGGAGCACAGTTTACGACCATTCCCAGGTCGCCCTCTTTGCGATCCAGCAGGAGTGGACCTCAAGCCACAGCTACGAAACGCGCATCGCGAACCTGAGCGGAACGGGGAAGGGCAAAAGCTTCGCCGAACGTCTCAATGGGAATTACTTCTTGACGGTCACCGGCCAAGCCCCAACCGTGATTCCCGATAAAAACTGCGAAGTCATTCTGGCTCGGCCCTGCGTCGATTGGAACGTCACCTGGGCACAGGTCGGCGACAAGCACTCGCACCACAATCACCACGGGCACTTCTGCGGCGACCAGGATGGGCGCTGGTACGCGGCATTGAACTGCACGATTCTAAGAGATCTGGGCGACTGCCATGATAGCCAGCAGGATCTTACTGGGCTGTGGAACAAACTCGCCAGCGACTCGTTCGACCATTGGCTTGATGACTTGCAACCCTGTCATCATTAGAAGGATTCGCCAGCCAAAACCGCCCTCTTTTGCCCAGGTGGGGAACAAAAACCTCCTGGGCATTTGCAGGGCGGCAGGGGCACACGTCGGGCGCGCACATTTCAAAAATCTAATGCAGGCGTATTCCCATCTCGATCCAGTTCGCACACCTAGCGGGGCATCACGCAGAATCCGGCTGCGCAAGGTCATCAACTCTCTGCCTCCTTCGTAGACTATCAACGACAAGAATGACGATTACCGGCTGCGCTTTCGTGGCCGGGCTTCTGTTGCGGAAACTTTAGACTCGAAGGAGCGTGACACCATGGCAGTGGTCGATGGCGGCACCGTAGTCGGACAGGTCCTGCAAGAACAAAAAGTTCGTTACCTCTTTGCAATCAATGGCGGCCACACGTTCCCGATTCTTGCGAACCTCAGCAATCATGGCATCAAGCTCATTCATATGCGTCACGAGCAGGCAACAGCCTACGCGGCCGACGGCTGGGCGCGCAGCACGAAGCTTCCGGGAGTTTGTTGCGTAACGGCGGGCTGCGGCCTCACCAATGCCGTCACGGGCCTGTGCGTGGCGGGACTGACGAATAGCGCCGTCGTCTGTCTCTCCGGCCAGCATCCGACGCTGGAAGACGGCATCGGTTCGTTTCAGGAAGCCTACGGGTCTGAAATCTGCAGGACGTTTTCCAAGTACACCAAGCGCGTCCTCGACTGGCAGCGCATTGCCGTCGATCTGCGCCAGGCATTTCGCGAGGCGACCTGCCCGCCCCAGGGAGTCGCCCTTGTCGAGTTTCCAACCAACGTCCTGTATCACCAGGCCGAGGAAAAGACCCAGTTTCCCGGGGCCAAGGTATACGACCCCGATGAACTGCGCTCCCAGGCGGATCCGCGCAGCATCGATCGAGCAGTCGAGCTGCTGGCGGGCGCCGAACGGCCCTTGCTGGTCGGCGGCGACGGCGTCTTCTGGTCGGGAGCCGCGGAGGAGCTGCGCGAGCTGGCCGAGCGGACGCACGCGCCGGTTTATAGCCGCCGGGCGGGGCAGGGGGCCGTTCCGGAAGACCACGCCCTCGCCGTGCGCGGCGCCTGGAAGAAACCTTTTACCGGCCGAGCGGATGTCATCGTAGCCGTGGGCTTCCGTTACTGGAGCGGCGAGAAGTTTGGCCAGCCGCCGACCTGGAACGGCCAGGCCAAGTATGTGCAAGTCGATCCGACGGCCACGCGGGTCGGCTGGCACGTGCCGGCGGAAGTGGCCCTGGTGGGCGATCCCAAGCTGGTGCTCCGGCAAGTGATCGAGGGAGTCAAGCAGCGGCAGGCAGAGTTCGAGGGCAAGCGCTCGTCCAGTTGGCTTAAAGAGGTGGCCGAGGCGCGCGCCAACTTCAGCCGTATGATCCAGGAGCGCGAAGAGAAAGTCCGCGGCAGCGTACCTATTCACCCCGACCGGCTCGCGCGCGACCTCATCAGCGTGCTCGACCCCTCGGCCACGATGATTGTGGATAGCTTCACGCTGTCGGGTTACCTGAGCCATTGGTTCACGGCGCGTTTTCCCGGCCAGATCGTCGATGCGGGCCCCCTCGCGCCGGTCGGCCACGGCATTGGCATGGCCATCGGCGTGCAGTTGGCACGCCCGTCGAAGCCCGTGGTCACGGTGATTGGCGACGGCGGCATTGGCATTGGCGGGTGGGACATGGAGACTGCGGCCAAGTACAAGCTTCCTGTGGTCGCGGTGCTGTGGAACAACAGCTCCTGGGGCCCCAGCTTCGATCAAATGCCCATGCTGAAAGGCAGGACCGAACCTTTCGATATGCTGCCCAACATCCGCTACGACCGGATCTTCACGGAGCTGGGCTGCCACGGCGAGCACGTGGAAAAGCCCGATGAGTTGCTGCCTGCTCTGGAACGTGCATTCAAGTCCGGCAAACCTGCGCTGGTGAACGTCATCGGCGACAAGCGCATCGGGCATCCCAGCCTCGGCGGCAATTTGCTTGGGTCGACTCAGGTTTGACGGCCAAATGACTGCACTTGATCTTTCAGCAAACGGGTGCTGTGAGCCACGCCCACGGCTTTTGCGAGCGAATGCCAGACTTTAGCAGCACTGGCTGAATTGCTTGCAACCAAAAAGTACGCTGTGCCTTTTCCCTGCCCCCTGCAAACCCTATTGCAGGCGTGGCAGTTCGTTTGTTATCGCCCTGATGAGAGAAGCAGGGCAGTCTTCAGGCAAGGGCCTGTCCGACCGATAGACCTGATAGAGCTCTACAAGCCGAGCCACCGCTGGTTGGCATTCGCGCTCTCGCCCTTTCAACTCTGAATACGTGTCTGTCTCGTTTACCTGCTTGCCCAACAGCCACTCTATCCAGGTCATGATGTTGCGGCGAGGAACCAAAACGGCGATCCTCTCGGTTTCTCCACGTGGCTCAAGACCTGATTGTTCGAGTTCCTTTGCCAGTTGTTGGAGGCGCTCCGTGGTCTCTTTGTCATCCGCGTCTATCATCACCACAAGGGCCTGGTGTTGCGAGCGGGTCAAACGATGTCGAAATTCGCGCACCTCCCTGGAGTAGCACTCACGGACATACTGATCGCCGGAACCCTGGCCGGCAGGCGATGACAACACACGCAGCTTATGCGGAGGATAGCCCAGCGCCTGAAGGAAGCGTGTGAGGAACGCTTGGTGTTGTTTGTCCTCCATGAGAAGTACCACGTGGGCATGGCGCTTACTCAATCTCCCACCCCCTCGCGATCACCTCCGCGGGCGTCATCGTGCTGTCAGGGCTAGCACGGAACGGCATCACGCGCGTAGGACCCCCGGCGGGCCGACTCAAGACAATCGCGTTTTGAGGCGCCAAATAGTTTATCAACTCGGGATGATGGGAGATGAACAGAATTTGGGATTCGTGATCCTCTGCGGCCTGGCACATGGAGATCAACCAGGGCTGGATCTCGGCCAAGGTCACAAAGTTGTCGGGTTCGTCTAAACAAATCAGGGAATCGGGCGTCCGTTCACCTGTCTCCGTACCCGTGCCTGTTCCTGGTTCGTCTGTCCGTCCCGCAAAGCGCAGAAGAGTGTACAGGACAAGCAGCACACGTTGGCCATCGGACAAATCGCCTAGGGCAACTTCATAGTCCTTCATGCCGGCGGCCGGAGCTTTGAGTGCAACCTTCAGGAGCTTGACGTTGGGCCCTGCCGTCTCCAGACGCATGCCCTGGAACCCTTCCCAGACTTCCTGCAGTGATTGCCGCACGAGCTCTTGGAGGCCGTACGTTTCCTGAATGAGGTGGCGATACCAGGCGACGAAGTTGGTCGCGTTTGCGTTCAGCCGCGCATTCTCTTGGTCCGTATGCGAGACCATGTCAAAGGGATTGACACATACGACTTGCAGTTCCCGCACCCAGTCTCGAAACCAGCGGTGCAGGCGGTTATCATCCCTTTCCGCAAGAGTCACGAACGCCGACTGGCCCCAGTCGAACGGGAATGTGGCCCCGACTTTGTGATCCTCCCCGTAAATTGTGATCCCGCCATTCACAAAAGCAAGAAGCGGTCCACCGTTGAAGCTCAAGGTCTCCGAAGTGATGCGGGACTGCCGCGTTTGCGGCCTGTGCTCGACCTTTAGCTTGTACTGGTAGGTTCCCCCATTGCCCTCTACGTCCAACTCGAAGCTTTGTGCATTTCGCAGCTCCCAGCGCGTCAAGGACCCGGACGGAAACGGGGGATCTACCGGCTCCGAGATTCTGTTTTCCCCAGTCATCACCTGGCGCAACCGCCATAGAACGTCAAAAACCGCGGACTTTCCGGAGCCATTGGCACCGAGAAGCAATTGCGTCCGTTGAAGTGCCAGCTCGAAATTCACCAAACACTTGTAATTATCGATGTACACACGCTTGAGCACAATTTGATCCTTTCCGACTATTTGTCGAAGCCTGTGTTCTCGCGCTTCAGACACTCCTCGGCTGGCAGCAGGTTCACGGCTCTATCCAGACGCGCGGGATGCCATGCTTCCGGGCCCGTACTACCGCCGGATACTGCCAAGCGCCAAGGCCCGAAAGCATGGAGCAGTCGGCGAATGGCCCCCTTGCGTTGGGGCATGACATGCTTTCGTGGCCCCGGCAGATAAGCATGGATGGGTTCGGTCCCGGCTTGGGCCACGAAAGCATGGCACCCAAGTTCAATCTCCTGCCGCTAATTCGGGCACGTTGATTTAGATGCAGCCTTCGAAGCTCTGCCCGCGCACGAGGTGGAAGGCGATGGCCTTGTGATGTTCGCCGGTCGGCCGGCAGTGTGAGCTGGCGTAGTGAACCGTGAGCACGCGCCGCGAGCGCTCGCTCAGGTTCGAGCCCGTCTTGTGAAGCAGTCGCGAGTGAAAGAAGACAGCGTCGCCCGGCTCCAGTTCCAGTACGACTTCGTCCTCTCGATCATCGTATCCTTCCACGCCAAAGACGCCGTAGTTGACGCTGTCGCCTTTAGGCTGCGCGTGCGGCAGGATGGGCCAGCGATGGGAGCCCGCAATCACCGAGAGCGTGCCGTTGCCTGCGTCCGTGGGATCAAGGGCAAGCCAGGTCCCCAGGCATAAGTCATGCGGCTCGAAAGGAAAGTAATACGCGTCTTGATGGTACGGATGCACGAAGTCGAGCGACGGCGGCTTGTAAATGAACATGACCAGAAATGCCTTGATATCCGGACCAAGAAGCCCCTCGACCACGTCGAGCAGACCCGGCTGAGACGGATAAGCCGCAAAGAGCGGGTCGTACCGGTCCGGATTCATGTATTTCCAAATGCCTTTTTCCGGATCTTCGGGCTTGATCAAACCCTTGGCGACACGAACCTCTTTCACCACCATTTTCTCGGAGCCGGGCGGCAGGTCTCCCAGTGCAAACGCCCGGGCCCGCGCCCGGTACGTCGCCACCTGCTCGGCATTCAGCACGCCCCGCACCACAATGAAGCCCCTCTCGTGGTATTCGCGCTGCTGGGCCTCGGTCAAATTCCTCTGCGGGATAGCGGTGGCGGTCACGTCATGACTCCTGCCGAGTGGTGAACGAAATGGTCCCCGATTCCTGTGGGTATTCTAGCATCAAATGGTTTTTGGGATGCAACGTGTGAAGCATGGGACGCGCGAACGCTGAAATCCCGTTTGGTGGTAAATGACCGTGCCGGATTCGGCAGTAGGTCGGGTTTCCAACCTGACCGGACAGATTGGGAAATCTGTCCTACGCCGCTGCCGAATCAGGCACGGTGATATAGCAGGCTGCATGCGGCCTACTGCAAGCCGATGCCTTGGCAGGGCGCGCGCCTTTGGCGAAATCGAAAATCGCGAGCGTAGCGCAACGGATATTCGGTCAATAATGCGAGCTGATTCGTTTCGCGGGAACTCGCGGCCAGGATCTCGAAACGATGGGCCATCTGCGAGGGCAATAAGCCGACCCAGTGCCGGCGCCGATAAACTTCCAGCAATGGATCCTGGAGATCACCGATTCGGAACCTGGGATTTAAACGTGCCCGGTAGAGAACGCCGCTTTGCTTGCGCCGCAAGAGCATGGCCAGCCTCCTTGCCACGGTTTTCCAGATTGCCTCGTGCGCGAGTGCAGGGGCAAAAAAAATACCCGGTCCGCGATCCTCCTCGCAGTTCCGGGTGCTTACGCTTGGAGTCTGCCTGAGCGCCAGGCATTTGTCAACTAAAATCTCCTTTAAAATTCCGGCAGCTGCTATCGCATGGTTTGGAACGGCTGGTAGTAGGCGGACGCCCCACGACCAAGTCCTCCACAGAGCTAGCCGCTTCCCCAAGGGGGGCGGGCTCAACAGAATTCACTGGACGAGAGGCGAACGCGACGCTGGCTGCCGGGCTGCAGGGAAAAACTGCTCAGCAGAGGCAAGCGTTTGTTTTGCGGCGCGACGGGGCCGCTCCACCAGCCGTTCGAAGTGGCGAACCAACCACCAGCGCGCCCAGATGAAATTAACGACCAGTGCCCCCCAGTAACAAAGATAGATGCCCGGGGAGTGGGCCGCGTCCTGGAGAAACCAAGATGGGCTAGAGGCATCGAGCGCGATCACGGTCAAGAAGCCGGGATTGATCGCCAAAATCGGCAACTCGCGGTTGGAGGACCCGACCCAGCACGTTGCCAGTGTAATGAGCATGAGGTGGACGGCGACAAAAAAGCAGCCCACAGCCGCCGGCGTTGTGCGGCGGCGAACCCAGAACCAGCAGCCGCCAAGTGCGAGAGGAGCCAGCACCCAGAGGGCAGGGCGCGCCGCTCCCCTGAAAATCGGGAGAAGGAACATAAGACCCACGATCATGAGTAGCGGCAGCGCGAATGTGGGCACCAGGGCGCCGGGAGCGGTTTTGGCGGTCAACGAACAGGCGATGCCGTGCAGGATGAGTACGGCCCCAAAAAGAGTAGCCGTCAACATAGATGCCAGGAGGCCCGGCAAGTAAGTCGAACCCGTCAAACAGAAGAAAATACCGATCGCCCAGGGCAGCCAGTAAATGCGGCGCAAATGCTCCCAGATCGAGAAGAAGGTCCCGTGCACGATCTCGCTTGGTGTGAGAGGCGTCAACAAGACCAGATCGAGGAAGCCGCGACGCCGGTCTCCCACCAGGCTGCTGCCTGATACGATTGCCACCAGTACTGCCACCACAATCCATGTAGGCACCAGGAAGGTGGTGGCGCAGCCTCTCCGCCCTAGTTCACGGGTCTGGAAGACTGCGAGTACGAGAATGAAGAAACCAGCAACGAGCCACGCCGCAAATTGAATGCGGCCGACCACCCCCTCGCGATCGTACACCCTGGCGATCCGAGAACGCAGCCACAAAGGGTTTACCACCCTCAGTACGTACCAGATCCTCTCGGCCTTGGCCCGCCGCCGGGCCGCCCGCCACTCTTTCCACTGTCGACGGAGGGCGCGCACGCCCGAGAACATGGAACTCTTCTCGACCAGCAAGCCGAGAATGGTAGGGTCCAGACGCACACGGCGCACGGCCCGCCAGATGAGAAACAATGACCACGACGTGGGCGCCACAAATGTGAAGGGAAAAAACCAAGGGCCCAGGTTTTTCTCTACGGCTGTATAAGCGTCCGGAACGATCACGACTATGTAGGGGCCTATCGGATTGAGGAACAGTATCCCCGTCATTACTTGGTATATCGCCCATGTCGACCGTATGGTCGCCAGGGGGATCATGGCCAACAACGGCACGCCAAATAGCCAGAGTGCCATCCACCAATAGGTTCGAACCACAGCACCCATAGCGCCCTTCGTGACTGCAGAGAAATAAATAGCGTGGGCGCTGGTGTAGAGAATCGCCAGTAGCGTGACCGCCAGCATGCGCCACAGCGCGTTCGGGTCGATTCCGCCGAAAAACATGACCAGACTCATGACGGGGAGACCACACAGAATGAGCAGGGAGAATACCGCGATCCTGCTGCCGAGTTTGCCCAGTACGATCTCGCGATCTGTCAGCCTGGTTGTGAACAGCAGCTCCAGGGTCCGTTCCTCGCGCTCGCTGCAGATCACACCGGCCAGGAATAAAGGACAAAGGAGGTAAACCGCCCAATACTGCACGTTGGCGACGGCCATAAACAGGCTGTGGGCTATCTCCGCCATCATGCGGATGGACGCCCTTCCCATCGCGAGCCGCCAGCTGAAGCTTTCGTAGACAATGAACAGCGCGAAAAGCAGTACCAGACCGTAGAGCACGCGGTTGAAGTAGTAGCGCTTGCGCCGGGCCAGCTCCACCATTTCCTTGGCAAAGATCGGACCCGCTAAGAGGGCCATGATGCGGAGCATGGGATTCTTCCTGCCCTCCCCGCGGCGGGGTAGGCTCTTGGGCGAGGGGCAGGTAATAATCTCCCCTCGCCCCCGCTTCAGGCGAGAGGGGTCGGGGGGGAGGGGGACGAACGATCCCCGGCCAAGACCCCTCACCCCCGACCCCTCGCCTCGGAGTACCGGGGCGAGGGGAGAACAAGCGCTGCCGCTCGCATTATTTGAAAGTCCGCGGGGGGAGCAAGGCCCGAGGACATGAGGCAGTCGCCGTCATGGCGACGACTCAACAGTAACCGATCTGCACAGCAACAGGGAGTGTAAAAAGAGAGTGCATTCTCGTTTCTGTAGTGTCCGAAAAATCGTTTAACCGCGACCCGGAGGGGAGCGCGTCAACAGAAGGGGACCGGATCCTGTCTGTTCACGCGCTCGCCGCTGGCTCGTGGTTAAACGAAAAACGAACCAACCGAAACGGGAATGCACCCAGTAAAAGAACAGCAGGGCCAAAAAACCGCGACCCGGAGGGGAGCGCGTCAACAGAAGGGGACCGGATCCTGTCTGTTCACGCGCTCGCCGCTGGCTCGCGGTTAAACGAAAAACGAACCAACCGAAACGGGAATGCACCCAGTAAAGGAACAGCAGGGCCAAAAAACGAAAGAGGGGGAAGAAACCAAGCTCCTTCCCCCTGAATCGTTCTATCAGCTTGTCAATGTGTCAGCAGGCTGCCTGCGGGCGGCTCACTGACCACCCTGGGACGCCTCGAGGCCGGGCACCTGGCGCCGCTCTTCTTCCTCATTGATGATGATCCGGGGCGTGACCATGATCATGAGGCTCTCGGTCTCGCGGCCGTAACCGACGTTCTTGAAGAGCCGATCGAGATACGGGATCTTGCTCAAGATGGGCGGTCCAAACTCGTTGCGGCCTTCCGACAGGCGCTTCAAACCACCCAGCACCACGGTGCCGCCGTCCGGAACGTTGACGGTGGTACTTACGGTGATGGTGCTGAAGGCCGGCTGCTGCAAGAACTGCGTGAACGGAACCGGCTGGCCTACCGCACCGCCTTCCAGAATCGGCGTAATGAACGTCGTGATCGGGAAGAGCTGGACGTTGGCCGAGGCAATGTTGGTCAGGTTGAGCGGCAAGCTCATGCGGACAAAGCGACGGTCGGCCGAGATGACGGCGCTGATCGCGAAGTTCACGCCAGCCGTGGGCAGCGGCGTATTGGCGGGTATGAAGACCACCTGGCCGCCGACCTGCACGGCGGCAACGCTGGTCACAAAGAACTGCTGATCGGTGACGGTCAGGGTCGACGTCTGACCGTTGAACAGCGTCAGCTTGGGCGCTTGCATGACGTTGGTTCGCTGGTCGCCCTGGGCGGCTTCCATGAACATGTAGACTTCGATGTCGCTCAAGAAGGCAAGGCCGAGCGAAATGCCGCCGTTGCCTCCCGGAATGTTCGGATAGGCACCGAACGGCGGGACCGCCATGTTGAAGCTCGAATTGTTGATCGGGATTCCCAGGTCCTGCGTAAAGGCGAGACCTGGCGACGACGAGTTTCCGGTCGCTCCGGCTTGCGTCAAGCCGGTGATGAAGTTGCTCGGCGAAAAGGCGTTGATGGCCCCGAAGGGTTGGAACTGCTGCGATACGAGCTGTGAAGCGTACTTGCTCTGGTTATTGCGAATGTTGATGTTGAAGTCCACGCCGATCCGTTCGTAGAACGATTCGGCCAGCGTGATGAAGCGGACCTCGACCGAGACTTCCTGGTCCTGCAGCCGCCTGAGCGCCTGCAGCAGCTCCGCGACCTGTTCCTGGATGTCCGGCGTCTGGTTGATGACCAGAGCCATGCCCATGGGGTAGAACATGATCGTGCCCTGACCACCCAAGCTGGCCCAGCTCTGAGGCTGAATCGTGTTCTCGATCAGCCGGATCAGGACCTCTTCGATAGTTCCCTTCGCATTTTGCTTGGTGACAGTCAGCCCATTGCCCGAACTTGCCATGCCGGCCGTGCTGTTCATGGTCTGGTTCTGACTTACGGTCTGGCCGCCGGGCAGCGAGTTCATGCCCTGGTAGGGCGTCGCGGCATTGAACTTCACGTTGGAGCCGGGCGTCGCCCCTTGAACCATCGCTGCTTTGAGCGGATCGAAGTTCGGCTCCGAGTCATCGACAGGGATGACCAGGTCCAGCACTGGGTGGATCTGGTTCACCAATTTGCCGCGGGCGTGCTCTTCGGTGGTAACGTTGAGCACCTCATCCTTGACGACGTACGTCAGGTGCGCCTGGTGAAGCAGGAGATTGAGCGCGGATTTCAGCGCGATATTTTCCAGCTTCATCGTCATCGGCTTGTCCAGGCCGATGCCGTTTTCGATCAGCGCGGGCTCGTCGGCAACGATGTTGATCCCGGTCCAGCCTCCCAGATCGTCGAGAATCGTCCGCAGAGGCGTATCCTTGAAATCCATGGGCGTGATCGGCATGTCGAGCTTCCGATAAATCTCACTCTCCCGCTCGCTCTTGGGCTTGTTGAGACTCGTGAAATCGAATGGTTTGCGCTTGTTGGCGATCTCCATTCTCTTCGGATCGATAACCAGCGGATGGTCGGCGCTGGTGAGTTGACCAGGATTCTCAGCCTCGTTGAGCTCGTTGACAAACATGTCCTCTCTACGCTGCTTGTTCGTGTTGTACTGCGTGAGGTTCCTCTGCATGCGTGCCGTGTAGACGGCGGCGCCGATGCCCGGATCATCCGGGTCCAGCTCCTTGGCACGCATGGCCACGACCTCGGCCTGTTCATATTTGGCCTCTTTGAACAAGGTCTTGAATTCCACCATCAGCTTGCTGATCTCTTTCTTTTTCTCTTCTTCCTGCTGGGCAAGCTTCGACCGACTCAGGTCGCCGGCATGCGCGGCATTGGCCTGCATGCTCTCGAGGTCGCGCTGAGCCTTGAGCGTCCGGTACTGGGCGATGCGCGCATCCACCTGCCGGCGCAGGATGGCCACGTGTTCGGAGTCGATGCCGCCGTCGGTCAGAGTCGCCCGGTAATCACCCAGGATTTCCAGGGCACGATCGGTCTGGCCGGCCTGGAAGAGCTTGGTGGCTTCGCTCTGGACCTGCAGGCCGTCCTCACGCAGCTTCTGGAACCTGACCTCTTGCATGGCCTTGACCTGCTGCGCGAAGTCCGCGTCGGTCGCCGTGCGCGTCCCCACCGGATCGCTGCTCTGGTTCCTTGTGTGCGTGTTGTCGGTTTCCCAGCTAGTCGATCTCATGCCGACCTGGGCAATCGCGCTCGGCTGCAACTCCGGCGTGAGCATGTACTCCTTAAGCCTGGCCTGTTTGTCCGTGCTCAGGAGATGAGGATCAATCGTGCGGAACATCGTGCCAGCCTGGTTGTATTCACGCCGCTGGAAAGCTGCCTGGCCGGCATCGAAAGCGTGATCCGCTGCCAGGATCTTCTGGTTGTACTCCTCGGCATCGATCGAGCGCAGGAGCTGAGTAGCTTCGTTCTGGACGCCGAACTGAGGACTGAAGGCTTCTTCCGCCAGCCGGCGTGCGTTCGACGTTTGGCCGGCCCGGAGTTCCATACGCGAATCGTTCAGAAGCTTCTGACCCTGCTGTTGCTGCGATGCCATGCCCGGTGCAGCGATCGACTGCGACAGACTTGGGAGCGCCGGGGCTTGCGCGAACGTCGATCCAGCAGAGTTCTTCGCTTGCATCTGGTGCACCCAGCTCAGTTTCATGTCGACCGCCTGCGTATCGAAGCCGCATGCCATTGCCAACTGCCGAGCTTGCATCAGGTTGGCTTCGGCGCGCTGGCAACGACTGGGATCTCGATCCAAAGTCGTGGCATATTCGGTCGCTTGCTGAACGAGAGTGTCGATCCGTTTCTGGCAAAGGGCAGAAACTGCCAGCAAGGCCAGTTCCGGAGTGTCTTCGTTGGATCCGAAGGTAGCGCCCACCCGTTGAGCTTCCAGGGCCTTCTGCCGGGCTTCGAGCAGACGGCCTTCCTTCTGGCACTGCCGGGCCTGGAGCAAGAGCAGCCGGGCCTGTTCCTTGCTGCCGTTGGCCAGCGAAGGCATGGTAGGAGGCATGATCGGCAACGCTGCGCTCGCGGTAGCGACCGGAGTATCATCAGTTTTCGATTGGGCGTTGTTCGGCCAAACCGGAGGCGGCATGACATTGTTCTTGGACACTGCCAGAACGCCCGCGCTGTCGGCCGGCTTCTCCGCGTTCTTCTTCGCTAGGTCAGCGGGCAGAGGAGGCAGCTTGGCCTCACGGCTCTTTGCCTTGGCGGCATCGATCTCGGCAATGAGTTTCTGCGGACGGTCGCTCAGATCCCACAGGCTATAGGGACCGTGCAGCCGCTCCGCCCGATGAGCGAGCGCTTCGGCTTCTTTCAGTTTGCCCTGAGCGTACAGTTTCCGTGCTTCCTCCAGCACGCGAACAGATTCTTCCTGGTCCCGTTTGACGCGGGCCTTGTGAATGTCCGTCAGGAGTTTGTCAGGAGAACCTTCGAAAAGACCCCAGGTCACCGACTTCACGGCAGCGGCGCGCATGGCCAGCTTCTCGGCTTCGTCGAGCTTCCCGGCTTCATACAGCTCGCGGGCTTGCTTCAGAAGAAGGCGCGCATCGGGCGGGTTGTTGTCCACCGCGACGCTATCCTTGGGCTTCGTGGTCTGCTTGCTGCCTTCAACGCGGCGAATCTCGGCCAGCAGTTTATCGGGCGTGTCTTCCCACCAGTTCAACTGCGGCTTCAAGCCGCGGGCTCGTTCGGTCAGCTGCTTGGCGCGGGCCACGTCGCCGGCATCCAGAGCCTTGTGAGCTTCCTTGAGCAACTGGCGTGCGATGGCCGTATTGTCGCCGGGCGACTGGGAATGGTCAGGCGTCGTGGACGTTGTCCCATCGGCAGACGGCTTGTAGGCGTCTACCTTCACGGTGGCGCTGCTGTGGACGTTTGCATTTACGCGCGCCGTTTGAATGTCCTTCAGCACCTTGGAGGGGCTGTCGCTCCAGATCTGCATCGAACTCCAGAACGAGCGATACTTGTCCGCTTCCATGGCCAGGCGTTGGGCCTCGTCGAGATCGCCCCGTTTGAGAGCGGTCCGGGCGGCCTCCAGCAGGCGATTCGGATCGGTCGTCTTGGCCACAGCCTGGCGCGCCTTGATATCATTGAGCAGCTTCTGGGGGGTGTCTTCGCCGGGAGTGTAGGTGGCCCCCAGCCGATCGGCCTCCATGGCCAATGCCTGGGCCGGCACCAAGTCGCCACGCGACAGCAAGAGACGCGCTTGCTTCAGTTTCGTGCGGGCCTGCGTCAAAATGGCCGCGTCGCCGGTAGCCGCCTTGGCAGTGCTGCCGGCATTGAGCGGCTGCAACTGCTCGTTGAGCACCTGGAGGCGTTGCTTGTCGGCGCCAGCCAGGAACTGCTGATTCCTGGAAACGCCCTTCAGGAGGTTGACGGCATCCTGCGTGCGGCCTTGGCGGAACGCCTGTTCGGCCTGGCGGAGCTGGTTTGCACCGTCGCGCCGGGCTTGCAGCGCCGTGCTGTTGAGCTGAAGCCAGCTGGTCATCTCCTTGCGTTCCGCAGGCGTCACATCCTCCTGGCCGGCTTGCGCCTGCTGGAAATAGATCGCCGCAAGTTCGTAGTCGCCGCGCCGATAGCTGTCTATCGCCGAGTGGAACGCAACATGGACGCGGGACGGCCTGGCTTGCGAATCATCGGCCGCCCCGGGCGAACCGGTCGGTGCCGAAACCTGCGCGCTGACCCCAATGGGCGCCAGCGCTGTCACCACCACAACACCCATCCATGCCACTATCGATGCCCTAGCCACCCTGGCCTCCTTTCCCCGTCCGACCCCCCAGCCGGCCTTGGACGCCGGTTCTCCCAAATTCCACGGCCCGATGCCCTGTCATGCATCCGGCACGGCTTTACGTCCGAACGCCCCCCTCAAGGCGGCGACCGGAAACCCGCCTGGTTCGGTTTCGCTAAAGTTAGGGGCTGAAAGCGGCGGGACCATAACTTGAGAGGCGGCACGGGTCAAGACCAGAAATTCAATAAATCGCTTCTCAGGCGAGAAATTTTACCTCATCGTGCACGATTCCGCTGATACTAGCCCGAAGCGTCAGCGAGGACCTCGCTAACGCTTCGGGCTAGGTGTGAGCCGATTTGCACACGGTCATTTAGCTAAGCAACTGGCTGGATTTGAAGATCTTGTTTCGCCAGGCGAGCTTACAGGGCGCGCTCAATCTTTCACCAGGTACGGCAGCAAATAGGCCGCCACCTGATCTTCTCCGTCGGACAGGGTCTTGGAATTGTCGACAAGCCATTGCTGGCCCGTAAGGGCGCCACGGTGGAATTCCTCTTCCAGGTAGCCTGCGACTCGCCGCAGCAGGATTTCACTCTTGCTTCCTGAGGGTAGCCGCTGCCTGCGCTCCTTCACCCGACTGGTAGCGGTCTCGAAAGGGCATTGCACAAAGATGGTGGCATGCAGATTGGCCCGCATGGTGATCTCTCGGAGCAGGGGGGTAAGCAACTCGGCATCCTGACCGTGAATGCGGATCAAGGAGAGTATCGTTAGCACGAACCGATCGAGGACCACGACGCCGCGCGGCGCCGAAGCGGCAAGGTGGGCGCGCTGGTACTCGCGGGCCAGGCGCACGAAGATGTCGGCTTGAGGTGTCAGGTTGCGTACTTCCTCGCGGAGAATCTCGGTGAGCTTGACAACCGCGGGACTGATTGTGCAACTCCGGCGGCCGATCGCCGTGCAGCGGCACTGGTGCTGCTCGCAGAGGCTTTGAATGAACCGGGCCAGTGAGGACTTGCCCGATCCGTCCATCCCTTCAATGGCCAGAACGATCTTCATCGATACCTGCTTCCCGATCCCCGCGCAAAGGGCTTGAAGACTCCAGGGACCAGCTGCCCCCCTTTGCGATGATAAGGAAAGTTCTTGCAGAACGGGAGCAAAAAACGACAGCGCCGCTTTCTATCCGGCCCAACGGGCTTAGTTCGAGTTTCGCACATTCTAGCGCGGATTTCGAGCGGGCCGGCGGCCATTTTGTTGCCGGGGCAGCGCTCGTGAAGTGATGTGGAACTTGGAGGGAGCCGCTGAAAGCGCGGCTCATCCGGTCCG
>Ga0208044_1000255_pt1 | contig 45497 bp, 48 predicted proteins | sample Sb_taG_8_FD_187712 | JGI IMG/M metagenome (GOLD analysis project Ga0208044, IMG submission 187712) | Peat soil microbial communities from Weissenstadt, Germany - Sb_50d_c_BC metaG (SPAdes) (version 2) | ecosystem: Environmental > Terrestrial > Soil > Wetlands > Peat | place: Germany...
GCCCCTACCGCTGCCTCCCTGACCACGCACGACGCGCCCGCGCATGTTCTACTCCTCCGCGGCAGGCCTTTTCAGATACTTCGCCCCCTAAGCGCTCCCGAGCCATAGGTACGCGCTAACAAATTACAACCCTCCTTCAGCCAATCCCAATGCGGGCTTTTGCACCTTGGGCACCCATGTGGCTCGACGCTGGCGTCGCGTGGCAGCCATTCGTGGCTCGCTCTACAACCCGCGGTGCTCGTCCAAGGTGACTGCCGTGTTCGCCGTCGCGGTGCTGAATGTGCGATTCGATCTCCAGTAAGCGCGAAAACGACGATTCCCCTGCTACTCCCCTTGAATCTGTACGTATGTACATTATACTGCCTCCAGTCTGCCCGCGTCGGCCGCAGCTGGCGTGATTGGAAGCAGGCGGTCATGGATGCGTCGCTTCTTGCCATGGATTGCTCGCCATGCCATCGTCCGACCTCCGCAAACTGCTCGGCGCTAAGGCGACCGAGATTCTCCTCACCCTCATCGACTCCGGTCAACCGTTGCCGCAGGGCCTGTACGAGAGCGCCGAGAATTGCGACTTCGCCGTTTATGTTTACGCCGGCCCGCGCGGCCAGGCACAGCCCACGCCTGACAAGCCGGCCGGCGCGCTTGCTTGTCCGCCGGAGGGCCCGGGCGAAACGCTAAGCCCCATCGAGCGCGATATCCTGGAGGCCCTGCGCAACAGCACTCTCACGGCCCGGACGCTCGCCAACAAAGCCGGCTACCGTTTCAACAGCTATTTCCGCGCCATCCTTTCCGGCCTGGTGCGCCGCGGCTACCTCGTGGTCACCACGCAAGGGTATTGCCGGGCTCCATCTGTCCAGGATGGATCGTAGGCCGTTTCCTCGTTGCACTTGCTCCCAAACTCCGTTTGGGGACGCCCTCCGCGTTCTCGCAGCAAATTTTCGTTTAACCGCGAGCCAGCGGCGAGCGCGTGTACAGTCAGGACACTGTTTTCCTTCTGTACACGCGCTCGCCGCTGGCTCGCGGTTAAACGAGGCGAACGCATCTCCGTGCGAGTTTGGACGCTGTTTTCCTTCTGTACACGCGCTCGCCGCTGGCTCGCGGTTAAACGAATTCTCCGTGACGGCGCGACCAATCCTCGCTCCCTGACCACCTGACAAGGCCCGCCTGTCCGACTGGCCTGGTGGCAAACCTGACAGCCTGACACGCACAATGCCAAGGGCCAAGGACTTTCATTCGTAGCCCGTTGTCCATGGTCGAGCGCGAGACGCTTAGTCGGCTCCGCGACAGACCAGGGACGAAGGACCATTCCCATGACCACGCTCCCTCAGTACGTGGACGGCTGCGAAAGCTGTCCCGTGTGCCTGAGCGAGAAGCCTGCCCTCGAAGTGCGCTGGTGGCGTGAAGAGGGCATGGTTGCCCACCTCGACCTGCGCTGCGAGGACTGCTGCGCAAGTTGGACCATCAAGCTCAAGGTCGTGGGCTGCAGTGTGCCGCGTGTACCGGCACCTTGTCCCTAGCTGTAGGTCAGGTTTCCAACCTGACCGGACTGACCGGACAGATTGGAAATCCGTCCTACGCAACTGCCGAATCAAGCCAGTACCTTTCAACGAAAGGCCCCCGATGCACTGTTCCCGATGTGAAGACCGTGGTTTCATTCCCTCGCCCGAGTGGGCTGAGTGGAATACGCGATTCGAGATTGCTCTTGGCGAGAACAACACGCCTGCCGCTGTGGTCAATGCCGCCGGCCGGCAGCCTGCCGGGCCCGAGGAAGTGCTCTGTTCCGAGTGCCACGGCGCCTCCGTGCCCGGTCCCATGACGTTCTCGCAAGCGCTGCGCCACCTCAAGGCACTCGACGTCACCAATCCCGATGCCAGCGTGCAGGTCACGGAGGACTTCCTGGGCCGGCGCACCGTTGTCGCCCAGGTGTGGAACGGCCGCGACTGGGTGCGGGCGGGCAGCTTGGCCGAGGCGGTCCGCCTGGTGCGCGACGCCAGGACCAGCTCGTGCCCCGGCAACCTGGCCGAGGCCGACGCGGCCGTACTGGAGGAGCAATTCGTCGATCTGGGAGGCGAAGGATGAATCCGCTGCTGGAGACCACGCCCGGCGAGCGCAGCGCCCAGGCGGAGGTGATCGAGCTGCGTGAATTGCGTGTCCGCTGCGCTTACCTCAGCGAAGCCTGTGAACGCAAGGACCAGGCCCTGCGGCGCTCGGAGCAAGAAGCCCTGCACTACTGGCAAATGCACCTGGAGCTGCTGCACGATTCCGGCGGCCAATGGATCGAACTCCGGCAAGCGCGTCAGGATCTTGCAGCGCTTGTGGACTATGCGAAACAGGCGCTTCCGAACGCCTTGGTGCCGCATACGTGCCCGGCACGGGAACCATGCTGCGTCTGTCGAGTGCGTCGCATCGTGGAGCGCCGGGCCACAACCGCGTGATCTCTCAACTGAGCAAAACCGATGATACTAGCCCGAAGCGTCAGCGAGGTTCTCGCTGACCTACCTGAGTCACCATGAGCAAAACCGCTGATACGAGCCCGAAGCGTCAGCGAGGTCCTCACTGACTTTCCTGAATCACCGTGAGCAAAGGGCCAATACCCAGGGGAAGTGTTCGCGGGATCCTCGCTCACGCTTCGGGCTAGTGTCAGCGGAAAATCAAAACCAAGGAGCAAAACCATGAGCCGCATCCGTACCGTCAAACCCGAATTCTTCAAACACTATGGACTCTTCCAGCTCGAGGAGACGACCAAGCTACCCGTCCGGCTTGCCTTCGAGGGGCTTTGGCTGGAAGCCGACCGCTCCGGACGATTCAAATGGCGGCCCGAAGAATTGAAAATCAGCATCTTGCCGTACGACCGGGTCGATTTCTCACTCGTCCTCGACACGCTGGCCCAGGCGGGGTTCCTGGAGCGCTACGAGGTCGATGGGAAGGTGTATGGCCGGATTCCCAGCTGGGCGGATCACCAGCGAATCAATAATCGCGAGCCTCTCTCCAAGCTCCCCCCCTCGCCCACCGAGGTTGCGGAGGAGGAAGCACGCACGCGCATGCACGTGCAAGCACTAGAGGAAAGGAAGGGAAAGGAAGAGGAAGGGGAAGGGAAAGGAAAGGACCGCGCCGCTGCTGTTGAAGAATGCAAGCATCCCCTTCCAGCGCCGCCTTCGGCGGAGGAATTGGCAAAGACCTGGTGCTCTTTCCTCACGCGGCGGAAGAATCGTTTGCCGGCCGACGACGAGAACGACAAGGCCGAGGAGTTCCGCGAACTCCTGCGCCTTGGCTTCGAGCCGGGGGAGCTGCTCAGGAGCGTCGAGGATGGCGGCCGCGATCGTGGGGAGCACTTCTGGCAATTCAAGGAGCGGCTGATGCAAAAGCAGAGCGTCACGGCCCTCAATTACGAAACCGCGTGGCAACGGGTGCAGCGCGTCAAAGCCGCGAGGTTCCGCCATGCCTGAGTGGTTTGAAAGCTGGGTCGCTCGGCACGTGCAGGCTTTCGGGCTCTCGAACCAGGATTGCGATGCGATGATGTCCTGGTGCGATCGCTTCCTGGCTGCGGGCTATACGGCCCTTGAGTTGAACGCCGCCACGGATTACCTGATTGGCAATCCCGGCGACCTCGCCAATTCCTTTGTCGGCCGGGTGGTCGCTCACCTGACCGCCATCGAACGGCACATCCGGCTGGCCCGCTCGGTGAACTATCGCCGGGAAGTGGAGGCCAACTACCAGGAACAGCACCACGGCGACTTTGGCACCTGCGCGCGCTGCGGCGGCTCGGGCCGTGTGGTGGTGCCGCATTTGCTGTCCGTGGTGGACGATGTCTGGCGGCCGATGCAGGTGGCCCGCGGCGGCGCGAGCTATTACACGCAGGCGGTGCTCTGTTCCTGTGCCCTGGGACACTGGTTCGGCGAACGGACCGTCTTGATGGATCGGGACGGCAAGCAACAGCGCATGATGTCCTTGGAGCAGTACCAGGCCTTCAATCCGCACTGGCAAACGCAGCTCGCGAGACGAGAGCAGGAAGAACTGAGACTGGCGCGCATCAAGCTGCGCGACGACCAGCGCCGCTCCGACGCGACGCGCCTCGATGAGACGCTGGATCAACTGCGCGTGCAGTTTGGACTCGCACGCTAGAAGCCCGTGTTGGGTGCCATGCTTTCGGGCCCAACCTACCGCTGGAGACTGCCAAGAGCCAAGGCCCGAAAGCATGCTGCAGTCGGCGAATAGTTCCCTTGCGTTGGGGCACGACATGCTTTCGCGGCCCCGACAAGTAAGCCTGATTGGGTTCAGGCCCAACCTGGGCCGCGAAAGCATGGCACCCAAGTTCACCCAAGTTCAATCATGTGGTGCTGATTCAACAACACAGAATTCCGGAGGAACCTTCACGTATGAGCGCTGCCTTGACGACTGGTCAGCTCGCCAACCTGATGGGCGTCACGACGAAGACCGTGATTGCCTGGATCGACAAGCTTTCGCTGCCGGCGTACCGTTTGCCGGGCAGCCGGGAGCGACGCATCCCCGTCCGCGATGCGTTGCAATTCGCCCGCGCCCACCGCCTCGATTGCGAGGCCCTCGCGCACCATGCCCGCCGCCAGGGCCTGATCCCACTGTCGCCCAGCGTGCTGCTGGCGAGCGACAACCCCAGCCTGGTCATGCCGTTGTCAGCCGCCCGGCTGGAAGTTACCGTGGCCGGCAATCCGATCCAGTGCGGTCTGGTGATCGCGCACCATTTCTTCGACGCCGCCGTCATCGACGCCAGCCTGGGCATGGCGCATGTCCGCGACCTGGCCGCGTTGCTGGCCACGGAGGCGCCCGACACGCTTCTGGCTCTGCTCGCCAACGAGGACGCCCAGGATCCGCCGCCGGGCTTCACCCTGTGCTGGCAGAAACCAGTCGATATGCAGATCGTGGCCAGCGCGATCTGGGCGTGCCTCAAGGAGAAATCTGGATGACCATCCGCGACCGCATTCGCGAGCTGCGCCGCGTTCGTGCAGCCGAGCTGTTGCCCGACCCCAAGAACTGGCGGACGCATCCCCAGGCACAACAAGATGCCTTGCGTGCCATGCTCGCGGAGGTGGGCTTCGCCGACGCCTTGCTCGCCCGCGAGATCGCCGGCGGCCGGCTGATGCTGATCGACGGCCACCTCCGCGCCGAAACCACACCCGACGCCCTGGTGCCGGTCCTGATCCTCGACGTGGACGAAGCCGAGGCCGCCAAGCTGCTGGCCACCATCGACCCCCTCGCCGCTCTCGCCGGCACCGACCGCGACAAGCTCGACGCCCTGCTGCACGATATCGACACCGGCAGCGCCGCCTTGCAAGACATGCTCGCCGGCCTCGCCCAGCAGCACGGCCTGCTCCTGGTGGAGCCCAAGACCGTTGCCGACGTCATCCCCGAACAGTTCTGCATCCTGATCGAGTGCAGCTCGGAGCAGCACCAGGACGAGCTGTTGCTGCGTTTCCAAGCGGAGGGCCTGACATGCCGCGCGTTACTATCGTGAGGGAATGCCCGGTGCAGCGCACGCCACGGGTCATGAAGATGGAAGGTCTGTTCGACTTGCCGCCCAGCCAGCGCAGCGGGCAACGCTGGGAGGTGGACTTCGATCTGCCCGACGCCTGGAATGTCGGCCTGATCGTCGGCCCGAGCGGCTCAGGCAAGACGACCTGCGCTCGCGAGGTCTTTGGCGACAGCATCGTCTCCGGCTGGGATTGGCCGGCCGACGCCTCGCTTCTCGACGGCTTTCCCGCCGCCATGGGCATCAAGGAGATCGTCGAGTTGCTCAGCTCGGTCGGCTTCAGCTCGCCGCCGTCGTGGGTCAGACCCTACCACGTGCTCTCCAACGGCGAGCAATTCCGCGCCAACATGGCGCGCACGCTGGCCGAGAAGCCCCGGCTGGCGGTCGTGGACGAGTTCACTTCGGTGGTCGATCGCACTGTCGCCCAGATCGGCTCCGCGGCCTTGGTCAGGGCGGTACGCCGGCGCAACCAGAAGTTCGTTGCCGTGACCTGCCATTACGATGTCATCGACTGGCTCGATCCTGATTGGGTGTTTCAGCCGCACACGGGCGCCGTCGAACGGAGGCGGCTTCGGCGTCGCCCCGCCATCGAGCTGGAAATCGCCCGCGTGCGTCGTCAGGCGTGGCAGCTTTTCAAGGACCATCATTATCTGAGCGGAGCACTGCATCCTGCCGCTAGATGTTTTGTAGCGTTCGTTCGTGGTGCGCCCGCAGCCTTCTGCGCCGTGTTGCCTTTTCCGCACCCTCTCAGCTCCGGCTGGCGCGAGCATCGCACGGTCTGCCTGCCCGACTTCCAGGGCGTGGGCATTGGGAGCGCTCTCGCCGAATACGTCGCCGGCGTCTTCAAGGCGACCGGCAAACCCTACCGCAGCACGACCAGCCATCCGGGCTACGCCCAGCACCGGGCCCGCTCGCCGCTTTGGCGCATGATCCGCCGCCCTTCCCTGGCGGCGCGCTCGCAATCCAACCTGATGCAGCGGACGCGCAGCTCCAAGCGCATCAGCCACAGCTACGAGTACATCGGCCGGGCTAATCGCGACGACGCGCTAGCGTGGGGGATTCTTCGTTGCTTAAAAAGATGAAATAGGTCCCCTGGGTCCTATGGGACCTATCGGTCGCGCAGCGCACCTTGGGCGAGGTTGTGTAACCGCTACGCGGTAGGAAGATAGCATGGCAAGCCAGGGACGGCGCACCAAGCTGACGCCGCAATTGCTGGCGGAGATCACCAAACGCATCGCCGCGGGCAATGATCCCGCCGTGGCTGCACAGTCCGCCGGGATTGCGAACTCGACCTTCTATCGTTGGCTGGCGCGTGGCCGACGTGCCAGGCGCGGCCAGTTTCGCGCGTTCTACGAAGCAATCCGCAAGGCCGAGTCGGACGCTGAGGTGCAGGACCTGGCAATCATTCGCCAGGCGATGCTCGGCGGCCAGGTGCTCGAGCGCGTGACACGCACCAAGCGCGACGGCACCAAGGAAGTCGTGGAGAAATTCGCCCGCGCCGACTGGACCGCCGCCGCCTGGCACGCCGAACGCAAACATGCGGAACGCTGGGGCAAAAAAGAGAGCGAAAAGATCGCCGCGCTCGCCAGGGAAATCGCCGTCCTGCGCCGGGAGCTAAGAGGGGTGAGGGAATAGGGGCTAGGGACGAGGGACCAGGGGCGAGGGAGTTGGGGAGATGTGAGATGCGCAAGCGATGGTTTTCTCGCCCCTAGCCCCTCGTCCCTCACCCCTCCTATGAGTTGCGCAAGCGATGTTCCTCTCGCTCCTCCCCCATGTCGTGCGGCGACTCGTTTAACCGCGAGCCAGCGGCGAGCGCGTGTACAGAAGGGAAAGAGCGTCCTGTCTGTACACGCGCTCGCCGCTGGCTCGCGGTTAAACGAAAATTCGTTGCGAACGACCAGATTCTCGAAGGAATCCATCATGCTTCGCCTGCTTCGCGCCGAGGTTCGTCGCCTGCGTCGTCATATGCGGGAGCTTGCCCGCAGCGGCGCGCTGAGCTCGCGTCTCGCCCCGCCGCCCCTGGCGGACTGGTGCACTACTTACCTGCCCGCATATTTCTATCGGTCGCCCTCCGCCTTTCATCGCTGGCTTGCGGGCGAGCTGGATACGCTGCACACGCGTCGTGGCACCCGGCTCGATGTGATCGCGCCCCGCGGCTGCGCCAAGAGCACCTGGTCGAGCTTCGCCTATCCGCTCTACTGCGCCGTGCATGGCCTGGAGCCTTACATCCAGATCGTCAGCGATACCACCGGCCAGGCGTGGATTTGGCTGGAGGCGATCCGCAATGAGCTGCAGGACAATGAAGCCCTGGCCCGCGCCTATCCTCACGTGGCGGCCCCGGGCGACATTTGGCGGCAGGAGCGCATCCGCCTGCGCAACGGCGTCGTCATCGAAGCGCTCGGCACCGGTTCGCGCATCCGCGGCCGGCGCAATCGCTCCGACCGGCCCAGTCTCATCATCGTGGACGATCCCGAAAACGAAGAGCACGTGACCAGCGCCCTGCTCCGCGATAAATCGTGGAGCTGGTTCACCAAGGCCCTCATGAACGCGGGCACTCCGGGCACGAACATCCTGGTGCTCGGCACGACGCTGCACCGCGACTGCCTGGTGCTCAAGCTGCGCCGCTCGCCCGGCTGGCGGGCGCGCATCTTCCAGGCGGTGCAAGAGTGGCCCGCGCGCATGGACCTCTGGGCCGAGTGGGAGATGATCTACCAGAATTACGACGACCCCGAGCACGAACAGGCCGCCCGCACTTTCTACGATCACCACAAGGCGGAGATGGACGCCGGCGCCCAGGTTTTATGGGAGGAGCTGGAGGACCTGTATTCCCTGATGTGCCTGCGGGCGTCGATCGGCCCGGCGGCGTTCGCCAGCGAAAAGCAATCCGACCCGGTGAACCCGGAGCAATGCGAATGGGCGGCAGGTTACTTCGATTATCCCGGCTTCTGGTTCGACGCCTGGCCCGAGGGCCTCGAAATCCGCACGCTGGCCCTCGACCCGAGCAAAGGCAAGGACGCCCGCACCGGCGACTACTCCGCCTACATCCGCTACGGCCGGGACGCCCGGGGCTACGAATACTGCGAAGCCGACTTGCAGCGCCGCGCCATGCCGCAAATCGTCGCCGACGGCGTGGAACACGTCCGCCAATGGAAGCCCGACGGCTTTGGCATCGAGGTAAACCAGTTCCAAGAGCTGTTTCGTCCCGATTTCGAGCGCGTCGGAACGCTTGAGAAGGTAGCGATGCCCATCTACGGCGTAAACAACACGACGAACAAGCTGGTGCGCATAAGGCGACTGGGGCCGGCACTGGCGCAAAAGCGACTAAGGTTCAAAGCCCGCTCACCCGGCACGATGTTGCTGGTGCAGCAATTGCGAGACTTCCCAGCCGGCGATCACGACGATGGACCGGATGCCTTGGAGATGGCGAGGCGGCTGGCGGTGGAGTTGTGGAATGGGAGGAGGGGGAAGGGGGAATAGGAGTGACTGGGCCGCGTGCGAAGTTTCTGGAAAATGCGAATTCTGTCACTTGCTAAGTGGCTTGAATCGCCCAATGTGTGCCAGTGGCGCCGGTGACGGGGAGGATGGAATTCTACGCTGATGCGAGAATTTCATTGCACAAGGCCGAATCCGGAGCCAGAATCGCTCTATCAGTGCGCCATGTGCATAGGAGGTGGCTGGGCGCGATCGGTTACCGCTCGATTCGATAAGTGGTAACATTCTGAAGGGCTTCATCTTTTGCGTCGCGGGGTCTGTGGCTAGAATAGCCCCTCAAATTACACACAATCCTTTTGGGACTGCCAAAGAAGCATGCTCGGGGGCTATTCGACTGCCCTGATGCTAGCCGAGGGCGAACGCCGATGGCCGAATTCAATGTTTTTTACTTCCGCAGTGAAATTCCTGGACGGCTGCTCGACTTTGGCGCTTACGTTAGCGCAGCCAAAGTGGCGCTTACCCTTCCAGAAGACGATCTTGAGTCCCTGAAGAATGATCTCTCATCGTACCGAGGCTTTTTGAGTAACAACGTTCTCAAAGAGCTGGTTCACAAGTCTGTAAAGGATGGCGAAAAGGCCGAGGGATTGTTCAATCTCCTAAATTTGACAGACATCCACGTTCAAAACAACAACAGAAATATCGACGCTTTTCTCGACCAACTCGCCCGTTGGCAACAAGCGCCAGACAACCAAGGCAAGCTTTCTACTGATGAGTTAGCAAGGCTCAAGCACCTCGTTTCTTCGCTTGCGACTCCAGCCCCTGCGCGCCTCCGCCAAGCCAAAGCGGAACGGCTCGCCGCAACGACCGGCCTGCGTGCTGACGCGATTGATTTGGTCTGTGACGTTCGCCCCGTGTTTGATGACAGCAGGACTCGAATCGAGGGGTTGATTCCCTTCACTACCCTTCGAATTGTCGCCACTGGAGTAGATAAATTCCCGGTCGCCTTTGAGACGGTATTGTCTGCTAAGGATGTTCAAGCTTTACTGAAAAAGGCAGAAGAGGTCGTCCGAAAGTTGAATGCCCTGGGGCAATTGGCTGAGAGGGCAGCCCTTCCGATCCCTGCAGTTGATCTAACCGAGACGAGCAACTAAGCGATGCCCACAACCAAACAAATTGTTGGTGACACGAAGGAGCGCATCCCAGCAGGGGATCGCCCCATTAGTCGGTTTGAACTTTTTGCGCAGATTGTCCTCGGACATCTAGATTCGCCAACCATCCCCGCGCCAAACAATCGCGAAGGGTTACTGAAGTTGGCACTTGAGATCACCGAGTTTTACCGGCCTTTTCTCCGCGATAGCTACAGTGCTGAGCCAGGCATGGCAATTCGGGACCACGACGAGAAGAATCCTGGCCAACACGTGATCATATTCCGCACGCTAGAAGGCAAGGAAAGCGTTTATCGAGGATTAGTCAGTGACGAGGCAGTACCCGAACCGACCCAGACACGCTCCGACCCCTGGGCAACGCTTCGCGACGCAAGCGCTGCCCCAGTCAACCGCGCCGACGCTTTGGCCGAACTTCTCCGCTCTTCCCGAGCGACCGAGGCCATTAAGTTCTTGGCCGATGAACTCGCCTTTGAGGATTTGTCTGCTGACTGGCGCGATGTGTTGGTATTCGCAGCAGAAAGCGTTCATTTTCCCCCCGATCTTCGATCCATGGTGGGCGACCGCTTGCTCGACATCGCGGCCAAGCTCCGTAGGGAGCCGGAAGGCCGGGACACTATTGTCTGGTGTGCGCTTCGGCGCGGCGCTTCCCTGCTCCCTCCAGATCGGATTGAGCGACTGTTGCCGTTTCTCGATGCCGGCGGATCGGTAGAAACGCGATCTGTCGCTCTCAAGTGCATAGTGCGAGTGTTCGAGCCCGCTCCGCCTCCCGCAGTTCCAGTCCGCATTAGCGACCGGGCGAACGCCTTTGCCACGAAGCTTCTGGATCCGGATGTGTTCACACCGGGTGATGTATCGGTGGCCGCGCGCAACGCGGTCGCTGCACTGGCCGCTATTGGCGACGCGAGGTTGAACCAAGCTGTTGAAAAGGTTATCGCGTTGGCACGTCCGTTTCTGATTCGCCGCGTCCGCGATGAGCTTGCCCGCCTGCGATCGGCCTGGCGGGATCGGAGTGTTGCTGCAGAACATCCTGCCGCTATCAACTTGGATCAGGCCATAGCCAAGCTTGGTTAACGCGAGACTGCCCAATGCCTGCCCAGATTGTTCCGCGCACGCCTCCATTCTCCGCCCCCGCATATGTGGTAGTCGGTAAGTACTCCGATGAAAGCGGTAGTCGTTACGTTCGTCATGTGGCGCTACTTCGAGAAAATGGCATGCTCCGTTACGGTGAGGCTGTTCGGGTCTGGGAAATGGCTCCTCCACTGGTGGCTGGACAACCGTCGCTGTTGAAGACAGGAAGGGATCCCAAGTGTGCAGCCCACGTTGTCGGGTGGCTCGACTTGAAGGGCGATGAGCGCGATGGCATGACAGAATGGCTGGCTGAGGTCGAAACTGAGGGGGAGCAACGGCCAGTTGGCCCCCGCATGTGGCTGCAATACACCGTATCGCTCGATCCCAAGGATGAGTGGGCCATGGACGAGCGGAATGTGCCCTTATTCCGGCGTTTCAGCTGTGCCAGTTTTGTCCTCAAAGCCTATGCAGAAGGTGCGGGAGTCGTGTTACTCGACTTATCCGACCCGCTGCGTTTCCCAGAAGTAGATTTGGACTCGGTCTGCAGGGCATATGAGCCGAGGATTCGGACGCTGGAGCGGTTCCGATCCAACATTGGCCTTGCTGAGGCAGGACCCTGGCGTATTGTGCAGGCCGCGTATGTGCTGCACGCATTTGACCGCCCCGACGAGCAGATTCGCCTCGCAGCTCATACAGTTACGGGCCCAGAGGAATGCGATTTCCCCCTTCCCGCACCCGGCAGGTCTGAATAGTGGCTTGAGATCCCAGCGCTGTCGAGTTAGCGGCTGGTCGCCCCCTTCACCAAACCCCCGGCACCACGCGCCACCTTACGCGTCGCATGTACTCTGCATACCCCGGCCGCTCGCGTCGCAGGAATGCTTCCTCGAAGAGAATCCGCACGGCTATCGCTTCGAGCGGCAACGCCGCCACCGCGATCGCGGCGTACGATTCCAGCCATAACGACGCGCCCACTATGATGGGCGGGAACGCTGCATACATCGGATGACGGACCACGCGGTAAACGCCGCTGTCGATTACCTGGCGAACAAGGTAGGCGGGGACCGTTCTTTTCGAGAACGGTCCTCGTTCCCTTTCTGCCCGGCAGAGCAATCTGTTTTCCCGTCTTGCCTGCGACTGGTCAAGGACGCGTTCAACCAACCGGGCAGGAAGTCAACTATCCCGCCTTCGCCAGTTGAAGGGTTGGGAAATCCCTGGGATGAACGATGACCGGATGCTGCTTATCCTTGCTCAATTCTTTCACTTGCTTCATCACATAGTGTTCAAGCTCTTCGAGCGTGACTGTGCCGTCCTTGTTGACGTCGGCCTTGCCGGCAACGCCGTCAAGGACAACCTTGGCGAGCAAGGAGTGGTGCCAGTTCTTTTTCTCCAAATCGTCTTCGTGGCCGCGGCACGGACAGAAGAACACAACATTCCTGGCCTCCGGCTGCGCTTTGCTGATCGCGCCCGCTTCACAGGCGTCGAGAAGGACCAGACACTTGGAGTGCAACTGGCCGGCGGCGGCCTTCAGCTCGTGGCCGAACAGGGCGGTCTTGGCGAAGTGATTGTCTTTGCCGCCATAGGGCCAGAGAAAGAACCCATGCTTCTTGTCCACGCCGCCGTGACCAGAGTAGTAGATAACAGCCAGGTCGCGCGCCTGGGCCGATTTCCGTAGCCAGGCGAGCCCTTGCAAGATGCCCTCTCGGTTCGCCTGCTGGTCGGTCAAGACTTTGGTTTCCACGTGGCGAAAGATACCGCTGGCGTGCGCCCGGAATGATTCGGCAATTTGCTTGGCGTCCTTCACGGCCTCTTCGAGTTTCTCCTTGCCGGGATACTGGTTGATCCCAATGGCCAGCACGTAAAGGTTCGCTTGCTCTGCCTTCCCGGGGCCGTAATCGGCCCAGGCGGGCTGTTGCCAAGCAGGCAAAGCGACCAGGGAAGCGATGACCGCAGTCACAAATGAATGCATGTTGGGCCTCATCTACGAAGGAATTCCGGGTGTTAACAGCGATGATCTGCCGAAGTAGCCGCGCGGGGGAAGGTCTTAACTGCTCCGTGGTAGCGGCAAGCCGAACCTTACAAGCATTGAACACAGTAACCCTAGAATAGTTTCGGCCGCAACGGCTCGACGAATGGCTGCCGACCCGTAAAGCGCCGATGCACACGTCCGTTGTGCAAGCCGGGATGCTATGCAACCTGGAAAACCCTCAAACCCGGGGTGCCATGCTTTCGCGACTACTCGAGATAACAGTCGAAACGTGCAAAACCTCGCGAAAGCATGTCCCGACCCCTCTCGGTAATCCCACACGCCTCAATAAATCGGGGGTGCCCAATAATCCTCGACGGGACGCCTAACGCGGGGCGGGACATGCTTTCGCGAGTTTGCCTGACTGTACTGCGGCGTTGTCGGGGACTCGCGAAAGCATGGCACCCCGGCACACGTCCCTTGCGCTACCCTGTTTGCCTCCTCAGCATTCCCGAAGTAGGGTTGAACAAAGACTACACGGACGGTACCGCTCGCTCCTCCCAGCCCCAGCCCCGGCGCGTTATGCTGATGGAATACCAGGGCGCACCGGCCGGCGAAGATCTCCTCGGCCTATCTCATTTTCTGCTCTTGAGGCGCTAACCATGGAACCCGAAACGACGCGGCGCGAGTTTCTGCGCGGCACGACGGCGGCCACCGCAGGACTGCTTGCTGCCGGTGCGGCAAACGACGGACGGGGTGCCGAGTCTGCGCAGCAGCAAACGCACGATCACGATTCCCGGCACTCCATGTCGACGTGCCCGCGCGATCACGCCGGGCCCGGTGGTCCGCTGGGCAGCGCCACGGACCGGGGCAAGCTGGTCAGCGGCAGGCGTGGCGCGGGCCTACCGCCTGTGCTCGTGGAAACGCCAGACCTGGCCAAACTCCCCTGGACCATGAAGGACGGCGTCAAGGAGTTTCACCTGATCGCCAAGCACACGCGCCGGGAATTCTTGCCGAACCAGTGGTTCGACGTCTGGGGTTTCAACGACAGCGTTCCCGGCCCAACGATTGAGATTGTCGAGGGCGACCGCGTTCGCATCATCGTCCACAACGAGCTGCCGGAATCGACCACGATCCACTGGCACGGCCTCGAAGTGCCCAATCGGATGGACGGCGTCCATGGTCTGACAATGGACCCCATCCTGCCGGGGAAGGAGTTCGTCTACGAGTTTACGCTGCACCAGAACGGCACGTTCTTCTACCATTCGCACGGCCCCATGCAGGAAGGCATTGGCATGGCGGGCATGCTGATCGTGCATCCGCGCGAAGCCTATTTCCCGCCTGTGGATCATGATTTTGCCCTGCTCATTCAAGAGTTCGCCATCCTGCCCCAGAGCACGATCCCCAACACCACGAGCATGGAGTTCAACTGGTTCACGTTCAACGGCCGCTCGGGCCCGTACTCCACGCCGCTCGTGGTACGGCTGGGGGACCGCGTGCGCATCCGCTGGGTGAACATGTCGGCGATCGATCATCATCCGATGCACCTGCACGGCCACCAGTTCTGGATCACCGGCACGGAGGCGGGCAGGATTCCCGAATCGGCCTGGCTGCCGGCTAACAACGTCCTCGTGGCGGTCGGCCAATCCCGCGACGTGGAATTCATCGCCAACAATCCGGGCGACTGGATGATCCATTGCCACATGTTCCATCACATGATGAACCACATGGCCGTGATGGTCGGTCCGATGGCTCACATGGGCAAGGGCATGCCGGCAGGAAACAATATGCCATCGGCCATGGGCATGACGCAGAGTGGTCCCGCCCTGGCGCCGGAGAACGGCCCCAGCCTGGGCCGGTCCATGGGTGAGCAGACCAGCAATGAACGCACGCTGCCTACCGGCACGCATGGTGCGGGAGCGCATGCCGGCCACGGCATGACGCAAGCCCGCAGCGAGCGCGTGCCGGGGTTCCCGCAAGACATGATGGACATGCACGGGATGATGTCCGAGGCTGAAGTCAAGAAAATCAACAAACCTCAGACGCGCGGCATGCGCCGGGATTGGTATGCGGGGGTTGAAGCGCTGCAAACAGTGCTGCGCGTACTGCCGCCCGAGCTGTACGACCAGGTGATGTCGGGCAAGGGCGATATTCCCACGGGAGCCAGTGTGCCGGGCGCTGGAGCAAGCAGCATGCCGGGGATGCACGGCGGGCACTCACACGGCGACATGGAAAAACCAAAGGATAGCGGCAAACAAGCGCCGCCGCACGATTACCAGTGATGTGGTTGGCCCGCTTTGTAGCTCAAGCCTGTGGCTTGAGCCGCTTCACCGGGTTGCGCCGGTCCCGCAAATTCTCAAGCCAACGGCAGTTTGTGGCTCAAGCCAACGGCTTGAGCTACCGCATGCGCATAGCGCCCGTTGGTCCTTGCGGCTGATCCAGCCCGTCCACCAGGAGCAGACCAAGGATGGTCACCTCGGCGCGCCTTAATTGCTCCAGAGAGTTGACGTAATCCACACTCAGCTGGAAGTAGGTGCGCTGCGCTACCAGCACCTGCGGCCAAGCTGCACGCCGGTTGTGGTAACTCTCCAGGTACAAATCATAAGCCTCTTTCGCTTCGGGTAAGCTGCCTTTCCGGTATTCCTCTACCGCGACCTGGGCGGCGCGATAACAGGCATAGGTGCGTGCCAATCGCTGCCGCAGGGATAGTTCCACGCGGTTCACCTCGGCTTGCGCACGCGCGACGTTCGCTTGGGCCGTTCGGATGTTGCCCTGGTTCTTGTCCCACAGCGGCAAGCGCAGGCCAAGCTGCACGCTGGTCACGTCGTTGCGCGTTTCGAAGTCGTAGCCGTTGCTGACTTGCAACTGAACATTGGGGATAGGTTCTACCTGTTCACGCCGGAGGGCGATGGTGCAACGCGCGACGTCGGCGCGTGCCTGTTGGAGTTCCGGGCTGGCTTCCAGAAGGTGAGCAAGGGCCTCGTCGTAGCCGGGCACCGGCGCAAGTTCCTCGAGGTCGCCATCCAGCCGACGGTCCAAAGTGACAGTTTGTCCGATAAGCCCCTCTCCCCCGCTTCGGGGGAGAGGGGTTGGGGTGAGGGGGCATGGTTGTCCCAGGCGAACCCCCCTCACCCCCGACCCCTCTCCCCCGAGTACGGGGGCGAGGGGAGGGCTTGTCGGACAGACTCCAAGTTCTGGGTTGCCCACGAACGCAGCCAGTTGCTGCCAGCCGGCCACATACTGACTGCGGGTGTTTTCCAAGCCGATGCGCTCCTGGCGCGCTTCGATGCGTGCCTGCAGCAGGTCGGATCTGTTGGCGGCGCCGATGTTGATCAGCTCCTGCGTGGTGGCGACGGCGTCGTCGGCATTCTTCAGGAGTTGCGTTTGCACCTCGAGAAGGCGCTGCCTCGCCAGCAACTCGTAGAACCGGACGCGGACGCCGTTGAGCACGCGGTATTGCTGCGCCAGGGCTTGCGCTTCCGCCCCGGCAACCTCCTGGCAATATGCGGCCCGGCTTAGACGCAGTTTGCCTGAGGTAACAATCATCTGGTCGATGAACACGCCCTGCATTTCGCCAGCCGTACCCGCGGCCCCGATGCGATCACCCACGTAGCCAACCGTCGGATTGGGATACAGGCCGGCTTGCAAGGCCCTGCCACGCGCAGCTTCGATCCGGGCGGCGGCCTGGGCCAGTGTGGGGTTGCCCTGCACCGCCATTTGCTCCAAATCGCCTACGCTAAGGTGGGCGGGAGCTGCCGTCTTGCCCCCAACTGCAAGCGCCGCGGGATCGGACGCAGGCGCAGGCACATGCATACCGAGGAGCAGGAGAAGCGAGAGCTGCCAGGATATCCCTTGCTGGCGGCGGAACATCCTCTGGCTTCTCCGGAAGGTGAATGGGAGGGAGCGAAATTCGGAATCTGAGGAGAATATCGGCCGTGCGGAGGCCATCTCATGTGGCGCCGGTCACCCGTGCCTCTTTCCATGCGGTCCAAGATGGCCGTGTTTATCGAATATGCCGAGGTTCCGTTGCGGTTTAAAGGGGGCCGGTCCAGCTTCGGGCACGAGCACGCGCATGTGACCCTCCCGGCGTTTTCACTTCCCCCAATACCATACCGCTGTTAGTTTGAAGCCTGAATGCTGCTTGGCGGACAATGGCGGGAATTCAAGGGGAGAATGGACATGAAAGAAGCAGTGGTGGTGGCCAGTGCGCGGACCCCATTGGCCAAGTCGTTTCGGGGATCCTTCAACCTGACGCGCCCCGACGAGATGGCCGCTCACTGCATTCGCGAGGTGCTGCGGAACGTGCCGCAAGTCGATCCTGCAGAGATCGAGGACGTCGTGATGGGCTGCGGCTTCCCGGAAGGCTCGCAAGGCATGAACGTCGGCCGCATCGCAGGCATCCGAGCCGGATTGCCCGTTTCGGTTGCCGGCACGACGGTAAACCGTTTTTGCTCTTCCGGCCTGCAGGCCGTGGCCATGGCGGCCCATGAAATCATGTACGAAGGGGCAGACGTGGCAATCGGCGGCGGCGTAGAGAGCATCACGGCCCTCGCCAAAGCAAAGCAAGACCCCAATCCCTGGGTCAGGGAGCACAAGCCCGGCATCTACATGGTCATGGGTGACACGGCCGAGGTAGTCGCCAAGCGCTACCAGATCGGCCGGCAAGCGCAAGACGAATACGCCCTGTCCAGCCAGCAACGCATGGCTCGGGCCCAGGCGGAGGGATTCTTCGAAGAGGAAATTGCTCCCATGCAAGTGGTGCGCGCTATCCTCGACAAGAAAACCTCCGAGATGATCGGCCAGGAAGACTATCTCCTGGTCAGGGACGAATGCAACCGCCCAGATACCACGCTTGAAGGGTTGTCGGCACTGAAACCCTATTTCGATCCCACCAGCGGCAAGGGAACGGTCACCGCCGGCAATGCCTCGCAGCTATCAGACGGTGCCGCAGCGGTTTTGCTCATGTCGCGGGAGCGGGCCAAGGCTCTTGGAGTGAAGCCCAAGATTGCGTTTCGGGGTTTCGCCATTGCCGGATGTGAGCCGGATGAGATGGGCATCGGCCCAATCTACGCCATCCCCAAGCTGCTCAAGCGCCACAAGCTGCGGATAGAAGACGTCGATTTATGGGAACTGAACGAAGCATTTGCGGTCCAGGTCATCTACTGCCGCGACAAGCTGGGGATCGACCAAAAGAAACTCAACGTAAACGGCGGCTCGATTGCCATCGGTCATCCTTATGGCATGACAGGAGCCCGCCTCGTGGGCACAATTGCCAACGAAATGCAACGCCGCAAGGCCCACTATGGAGTCGTGACCATGTGCGTGGGCGGAGGCCAAGGTGCTGCCGGATTGTTCGAACGAATCGACGCTTGATGATGAGGAAAGAAGCGGAGGGGGAGGGATTCGAACCCTCGGTGACTTGCGCCACGCCGGTTTTCAAGACCGGTGCAATCGGCCACTCTGCCACCCCTCCACACGGGCATTTTCGCATGTCGAGCCCACTTCGCCAATCCCGGATATGCCTATTGCGCAGGCAAGCCCATAGCCGACAGTGGCAGTGCCGGCATCCGATCCACCGCAATAGTGGACAACATTTGGCCGATTCCGGTTCGTGGTCGAATCGTGTTGGAGCAGCGGTTTCCAATGGCCCGGCACTTCGGCAGAGATTCCCAGCGTGGGATAATCGCGTTTTTAAATGGGGCCAAGCACGCGCTCAAAAGCGCGCCGCCGCCTCAATCTTTCTTGTCTTTATTGGCTCGCGCCAAAGCGGCTCACCTGCATTTCCCCTTGGACTTTCGGGATAGACCTGCCCTCTTGACCAATTGCGCGATCACGCCCTGCTGTAGTTCCTGGGGAATGCGGGGGGCTCCGAGGCCGGTGTTGCCAAAATTGTAGTAGCTGGTGGGCCACGGTCACTTCCTCCTGGGGCGATTCTGCGCTGTCGCCCTCTTCCCCACGAAACCAGAATCGTCGCCGTCGTGAAAGAAGATCATCCCGTGCAGTTCATCGCCTTTGACTACGGCCCAGCCTCGGCCTTGGGCTGCATCCATCTCGTCGTTGCCATCCCACGACCACTCGACGGCTGGCTCGCCCTCCTTGGTGGTCGGGCGGCAGTCCATCTGACCGTGGACGTAACCGAAGTGGAATTGACCGCCTCCCTTGTCGTTGAATTCGAAGAAGCCTTCTTCTTCCTCATCGACGTAATCCTGGTCCCAGCCGTCCATCGAGACGATGCGCCAGCGTCCGGTGAAAAGGTTCGGGGCCTTCGATTTCTTCGCCATGGTTCACTCTCCTTGCTGCCGATCCGCTGGGATATATGGGATCAATCCCTTGTTGAAGGCAATCTCCTGAACCTCCCTCGGTGCATGGCGAACGTCCATCATGAACCCGTTGACCTCAAGCATCCAGACCATCGGGTTGTCATCCAGACGGCTCGGCAAGGTCCAGTTCGGGTCGAGCTGGTAAATCTTCAGCATCTTGCGGATTTCCGCCAGCTTTGCCGCCCCGGTGCTCACGCTGGTTCCGAGATAGTAATCAATGTCGCTCGACCGCATATAAGGCGACTGGCTCTTGTCGTGCAGGAAGTTAGCCCCGCCCACGGCCCGCACGATGCCGCTCGCCCAGGCATTTGGGCTGCCGTGGAGCAAGGGCGATGGGCGTTTGCGGGCCAGTTTCTCGGCCAGCTTGCGACAAAGCACGGCATACTCTTCGTTCAGATGTTCTTTGCAAAACTCGTCGATCAATCCGATGATGACACTCAGAGCCTCATCCTTTTCCTCTTTTGACGGCGGCTTCGGGACGGGCTTGGCTTTCGGCACTTTCGGAGCTAGCGTCTCGTGCGACATCGGTAGCGATGTTACGATCCCGTGCCGTGCCTTTGCATCCTTGAAGCTCTCGTTCAAGGAACGCCGGATGCCGGGGCCAAAGGAGATGCGGTAGCTGGTCATCAGGCCATCGTAAACGATCTTGTCCTTGAATGGCACCAGGACCGTCTGCGTCAAGATTGGCAGATACGGGCCGATCAAGTCCTCGAATGGCTGCGAAAGCGCCAGGACGCCGTAAGCAATGGGTTGCTTGTCGGTCGAGAGGAAAACCGTGTACTTCTTCGATTCACGGAAAACGTAGAACCGACCCGCCACGAGATGCCGCCAGGAACGAACGATATCGAGTTCGTCTAGTGACAGTTGGGAAGGGTTTTCATCGACAAACGACTGGATGAGGTCGGTGTGATTGATGAAAGCGTCACGGACCTTGAGCCGAACTTCCGGCGACAGGGCGGCGAATTCTTCCGGCGTGGCGAGATGATCGGAAATCACCTTGAGGCGCTGGTTCACGAAGAACATGAGCGTCCGGTGCAGCCTGAAGAACAGTTCGACATCCTGTGGGGTGAGAAGCATTGGAGTTCACCAATCTGAATACGCGCCAAACCCTCTCTATTGAAGCCAGCCAAGCCGCTTTGGTCCCGGTTCTGCTCCCTTCGTCTTCCTCTCGAAGAAGTTCAGCCAGCTCAGCGTCAGCGCAGCCGAGATCGTCTTCGACCGGCGTAACTCTACGGGCGCTCCCTCACCTGCTAACCCTCGGTCATTTCTTCACCGCCAAGTGCAGCTTCAGGAAATCGATGGGTCTCGTTGGCGACGCTCCTCCAATCCGTTGATTACCGGCGACAACCTCACAGGGTATGCCGAGTTCATCCATCTTTTCCTTGAGAACCTTACCAAACAAGGCGTGATGAATGCCAATCCCCTGATTGGTGATTTCGGCGTCCAATGGTCTTGAATAAATGAGGAGCACGGGAGGATCTTCCTTGCTCAGGTGATTGATCGCAGATACGTCCTCGAACAGCCGGTACTTTTCGGCGGGAAGTTCGTCCAGCTTATTCAGGTCCACACCAAAGAGCTTGGCCAGTGCTGGATTTTTGTAAGTGTCCTTGCCAGGGAATAGTTTTCGGATGAACCTTGGGTCGTAGGAAGTTTGACCGTCGAACACCACCATGCACGTCAACCGGGTTGATTGCCGGAGAACGGGGTCATCGTTCTTCGGGTCAGCCATGTCATCATGGAAGCCGAGCCAGAGGGAGATTCCGGCGCCTGCGGAGCCTCCGGTGGCGGCAATGCGTTTCGGATCGATGTTCCACTCCTTGGCTTCGAACCGAAGGAATTGGATTGCCCTGGCACTGTCCTGAAACGGAGCAGGGGCGATGGCTTGATTGGAAAAGCGATAAGTGATCGCTGCAACCGAAATGCCTGACTCCAGACATTCCTTGAGAAGTTGCCGGTCTACACTCTTGTCGCCGCCGAGAAATCCACCGCCATGAATGGAAACCAGGAGCGGTGTCGGCTGCTTCGATTCAGCCTGCCAGAAATCCAGAACATTTCTCTGATGTGGGCCGTAATGAACATCCCGATGGGTTGGCTGCGGAACTCTTGCCTGGGCCTGGGGAAGATCACCATGAAGCAGCATCTCCTTCCGTGACGTAACCACGCTGCCATCTTTATCCAGTGCCGCCAGTTCCAGCGTGTAGATTCCAGGCGGAAGGTCGAACAGCTCCCAACTGCCCGTCCAGAGGGTGAAACTTGTTCCGTTCAGGGATTTCCGAGAACCCAGTGTGGCCTTTCTGACTTTGCCTTCTCGGTCAACAATCTTGCCTTCGAGTTTGGCCACCGACGTTTCGATGCTGGGTGACAGACAAACCGTCCCGTAAAGCCAGGCATAGTTGGCAGATTTTGTCAGACTCAAGGGGAGCAAGGCACGACCCAATGGCTTCAACGCCTGTGGCTCAAGTTTCTCAACCAGTCGCACCCGGCCAAACGCAGAAGGAGTGGATACGGCAGCAGGAGAAGAATAAACGAAGGTGCGATCCACGCGTGGTCCGCCGTCGCTGCTGCATAGTTCGCACTCGATGCCGACGACCTCTCCAACCTTGGCGGCAAAATTGGGGAAATTGGCCCATGGCAGCTTGAACTCGGCAGTGTAGCCCCAAGGGGTCTTCGCTCCAGCTACTTCCGCTCCTTGCAGCTTGAAGCCCTTGAAAGCTGGGAGATCGCGAACTCCCATCCTTGGCTTCACGTCCGTCTTGGTGAAGGGCGTCCAAAACATATGCAAGGTTCCGGGGCCGAATTGAGCTGCGCCGAGTTGCTGACCACGGCGGGTATCCAGGTAGAATTCGACCGCATCGCCGTTCCAGATTTGACTGTCCGGTCCGAAATGAGCCGGATGCTGATCGAGACAGCGCAGGCCGATGTAGAGGTTTTCCTCGTCCCACAGAAAGAGAAACTGCCCACCTCGGTTGGCGAAGTCAGGATGGCCAACGTGGACAGGGGTGACGAAAGCCCCATCCCACTCGTCAAGGTTTCCGTCGAGCGTAATGGGCCTCTGAGCCTTCGGGATCAGGCCAACGACGGGCTTTTCCTGGGCCGACGCAGTGCCGGAACAAATTGCTCCGACAAGGACGAATAGAATTTGCAGTTGACGTTGAATAATCATCTCGTTGCATCCTCGACATGACAGGCACGGTAAGCCTACTCATTACTTCTTCAACACCCCGTCCAAGAACTGAAACAACGATTGGGTCGGCTTGTCGTCCGGCAGGCCAAGGTCGTTGTTGATCGTGGTGTGGCTCTTCCCCTCGGCGGGACAGGCTTTCGCCGATACGCCCGCTTCCTGCACTGCCTTGGCGAGCCGTTGCGACTGCCCCTTGGTTTCGGGATGATCCGCAACATGCAGGATCAGGAAAGGCGGGATGTTCTTCCCCTTGGCAACATGCGTAACGGGGGACAAATCCTTCTGGCTGGCCACATCCCCGAACTTCCACTTGTAGATGTCCGCCCGTCGTTGTTCCACGGTCTGAATTTGCATCGGCACGTCGTAGGTGTCGCCGTCCACTGGCACGCACCCCTTGATGATCGACAATGGCAGCTTCTCGGCCTTCAAGTACCTTTCGTCCGTGCAGACCAAGGCAGCCAATTGCGCCCCGGCAGAATGCCCCATGACGAAGATCGTGTCCGGATCACCGCCGTAGTCCATAGCGTGGTCGTGGGTCCACCGAATCGCCTTGGCCACATCCCCGGCCATCTGCTTGATCGTCACCTTAGGGACGAATCGGTAGTTGATCGAGACAAAGACGAAGCCCTTGTCCACGAATGCCAGCGGCTTTTTCTGCACGTCCGTTTTGTTGCCTTGTTGCCAGCCGCCGCCATGAATCCAGACGACGACCGGATGGCTGTTTCCCTCGGTTGGGGCGTAGACATCGAGCGTTTGACGTTCATTCTTTGGCTCGACGTAGGCTAGATCACGATGGACTTTCGGCTCGGCGGCGAAGATCGCAGATGTAAGCAGCACATTGGCAAGGCTGATCATGAATCAATCTCTCGGCGAGGATGTCGGGCGGGTTACCGTCACAACTTCACGTCCGGGACAATGTTCTGGTCCGACTTCGGCGGGCGCACATAACTTTCGTCCGGTAGCCTGCGTGGCGGCAACTTCAACGGCGGCGGCGTGGCGTCCTCGTAGGGAACCATGCTCAGGATGTGGGCGATGCAGTTTAGTCGAGCTTGCCGCTTATCGTCGGCCTCGACCGTATACCACGGCGCTTGCTTGATGTCGGTGTGCATGAACATTTCGTCCTTGGCCTTTGAGAACTCCACCCACTTTTCCCGTGATTGGAGGTCCATATCGCTCAGCTTCCAGCGGCGTGCGGGGTTCCCGGCTCGCTCATGAAAGCGTCGTTCCTGCTCCTCGTCGCTGACGGAGAACCAGTATTTCAGCAGGACGATGCCGGAGCGGACAAGCATACGCTCGAACTCCGGGCAAGAGCGTAGGAACTCACTGTAATCCTCCTGAGTGCAAAAGCCCATGACGTACTCCACCCCTGCCCGGTTGTACCAGCTTCGGTCGAACAAGACGATCTCCCCGGAGGCAGGCAGATGGGCGACGTAGCGCTGGAAATACCACTGCGTCTTCTCCGTGTTCGAAGGCTTGCCGAGGGCGACGATGCGGCAGCCACGGGGGTTCAGCGGCTCGGCAACGCACTTGATTGCCCCACCCTTTCCGGCGGCATCACGGCCCTCGAACAGTACGACGAGTTTCTTGCCCGCTGCCTTGATCCAATACTGCATTTTCACCAATTCCATGTGCAGTTCGTCCAGCTTGGTTTCGTACTCCGTGCGCTTCAGCTTGCGACCCTGCGGCGACTGGTCTGAAGCCTCCACTGCCCCTGCTGCTTTTCTTTCCTTCTTGCCCACGGTTTTCTCCCTCGCACTGCATGATCTTGATAAGAAGTCGCCCGGTTCACGTCGCTAGCTTCGCAGCTAGCCCATCGCTCGCTTCTTCTCCTCGATGAATCCGACGTGGTGGGGAATGTGGGACGTAATCCGTTGCAGGAGGATTTCAAGAGTCAGTGCGCCGTCACGAGAATGACCGCCCCTGCGAAGAAAATCTTCAGGCTTCAGCTCCCGCAGAATCCGGGCCATTTGCCTGCGAGTCAGCTCGATGAGCGCCAGTTCCTCTTCCACGTCTCGCTGGTCGTATGCCAGGCGTGCGGCAAAAAGCCCAGGGTCACCCTTTAGCAATTCGGGTTCGTTCAGGGCAATCACTCGCTTCATTCGGTCGGCGTAAATGGGCTCGTAATCGGCGATGTGGCAAACAACATCCAGCGTGGACCACTTGCCGGGAATTGGCCTGGCGAGAAGTTGCTCCTTTGTCATCCCGCCAACAGCACGCCTCAGCAGGTCCGGCCCAGCGAGATATTGCTCGATCAATGCGTCATACTTCATCGGGTGTTCCTCACGAGTGAGTCGGGCGACATGGCCATGCTGGTCTTTCTCACCTCGCCCCTTCGCTTTGACGATGCCCAATAACAACGTCAGTCTAAGGCCGAGAAACCCCAAGGTGCTTGGCGAAGAAGGCCAGCAGCGCATTCTCGGCCCTCTCGGCGTCCTTCCCCTTGAATCCGTGCCCAGCCCCATCCAGCGTGAGAAGTTCGGCTTCCACCCCCGCTGCCTTCAGTCTTTCGATGAGCCAGACGGCCTGCTCGTGGGCAACATACTTGTCTGCAGTGCCGTGAATGCAGAGTGTCGGAGCGGCGTTCGGCGTCACCCAATAGAGCGGGCTGGCGACGATATGCTTGTGGCGAGCCTGCTCCAGGTTGCCGCCTAACCACAACGGCAGAACCTCGGCAGCGTCCACACTCTTGCCGTAGGATTTGGTAAAATCACTTGGACCATAATAATTCACGACGCAGGCCACTCGACTCGACTGCTCGGCATTACCACCTGCTCCCTCGAATTGCTTCACATCCGCCGTTACGCCAAGGAACTGAGCTAAGTGTCCGCCTGCCGAACCTCCGGTGACGCCAATGCGATTCGGATCGACCTTGTATTTCTTCGCATTCGCCCGGAGCCAGCGAATAGCAGCCTTTACGTCATGGATTGCCGCAGGGAACTGGTATTTAGGAGCGAGTCTATAACTGATTGTCACCGCAACGTAGCCCTGTTGTGCCAGCCGAATGCAAAGCCCGTCGTAGCCCTGCCGAGTGCCAGCACGAAAGCCGCCTCCGTGAATGCACGCAATCGCTGGGAAAGGGCCGTCGCCAGTCTTGGGCCGAGCCATATCAAGTTGAAGGTGCTGACCGTCAGGGTTCGAGTATTCAACGTCTGGCTCGAAGATGATGTTCTCTGGTAGGGCGACGTTTGCAGGTTTCTGCGCTTTGGCGAATTCGGCAATCGACAGGCACATTGCCAATGCGATGACCAGAATCGCACAAGGCTTGACAAAACGATCTCTCAGTTGAGTCATTGTTCGTCTCTCCTATTCCCCTTAGCCAGCCCCTCGATTAAGTCCAGGTCCAGGTTGCCCTTGGCACCCCAACCTTTGACGCCTTCTGGAATCGCTGGACGGAACCGCTCGTAAAGACCAAAGGCCCGGTCCGCCAATTCCTTGGGCTTGTAGTCTTTGGCGCGTCGTTGCATTGCTGACCTGGCTGTGCCACACGCCACCTTGACCCTTTTCGCAGCGAGTGCTGGCCGGGAACGGCTCTCCCGGCCACCACTTCATTGACCCGGCTCGGCGGTCAACTCGGCAGTTTTCTGAACGGTTGTGGTTCTTTCTGTCGATTCAAGGGCCCTCAGACGTACACTAATCATCCCGTTCTCCTCATGCAAGCTTCGCAGGTGCAGCAGCGGTGGTTCGGTGCCGCAATGAATCTGAAAGCCATAAAATGAGCGGTGCAATTATTCCGGGCATTTGGATGGTGCGCACGTTTCCCCTGAGATCAAGGTGGTGAGGGCAATGATGATGACACTCCGAAGAACATCTTGGGCTCTCGCCGTCTTGCTGACACTCGCAACTTCCGCTCCCGCCCAGCATCAGATCGTTAGCTCCGGTGAGGCGGCGGGTGGTTATGCGGCCTTCCCGGATGTTTGCCGCCTCAAGAATGGCGACCTTTTCTGCGTTTTCTATTCAGGTTACGGCCATGTCTCCACACCGAGCGCCAAGTGGCCCAAAGGCGGACGCATCATGGCGGTACGCTCCTTCGACAACGGCCAGAGTTGGAGCAAGCCAGTCGTAGTCATCGACACGGACCAGGACGACCGTGACCCATCGGTGGCCTGCCTTAAAGACGGAACGCTGCTGCTCAACTGGTTCACGCTCCAGCAAGACCGAGTTGCGATCTTGCTCGCTCGCTCGACGGACCAAGGGAAGACGTGGAGCGAGCCGCTCAAGCTCACCCTTGATTCTCCGTATCTCTTCGCCTGTTCCTCACCCGTTAGAGAACTGCCCAATGGCTCGCTGATGCTGGGTCTTTATCAGGAAGACGCCAAGAAGAAGCTGGCGTTCGGTGCCACAGTCAAGTCCTACGATGGCGGCAAAACCTGGAAGGATTTGGCGCTCATTGGTGAAAAGGACGGAGTGTTCCTCGATGCCGAAACCGATGTGATCCCATTGAAGAATGGCAAGCTACTGGCAGCCCTCCGTTCTTCCAAAGTGGACATGCACTATGCCATCTCGGAAGACCTTGGCAAGACCTGGGGGCCGGTGCACTCATTCGGCTTCAAGGGGCACTGCCCTTACTTCTTGCGGCACAGTAGCGGCGTCATCCTGCTGGCCCATCGAGTGCCTGCTACTTCGCTGCACTGGACAAGCGACGACGGTAAGACGTGGCAAGGGCCGGTGAGGATCGACTCGGTGGGCGGGGCGTATCCGAGCATGGTGGAGTTGCCGAATGGTGAGGTGTATTGTGTTTACTACGAAGAAGGAAGGGGATCCAGCATTCGAGGAGTGCGGCTGCGGGTAGACCCGAAGGGCGTGAGGATCGTGGCGAAGCAGAATTGAAGGCGGTTCAGAGAGGAGGAGCCATGTTTCGCAAGAAACTCTCCCGGAACGCTCGCTGTTCCTGCGGCAACGACAAGAAGTGAAAGAACAACTGTTACGATAGAAGGGCGAGGCGGCAGTTGGCTCTTTCTCGGCGATCAGAAGGGTAGCTCATGACCAAGAAAGATATGGCCAAGACGATTGCCGAGGCTGCGGGCATCACCCAGGCGCAGGCCCAGGAAATCGTGCAACGGGTCTTCGACAGCATGATCGAGACGCTAGTGAAGGACGGGCGGATCGAGCTTCGGAACTTCGGCGTGTTCAAGGTCAAAAAGCGAAAGTCCAGACAAGGACGCAACCCCCGCACAGGAGAGAAAGTTTTGGTGCCGGAGAGGACCGTCGTCACCTTCAAGGCAGGCGAAGAAATGGAAGAAAGGGTCCGTCAGTCCCACCGGCACTAGAAATCTTTCCCAAGTGAGATTGAAGGGCGGTCAACCTTTTTCCCGGACAGCCAGAGGACACAGCCATGTTTCGGCCTTGGTCGCCAGGATTGCAATGCGCACTAAGGGCCACGAGAACGCACCACCACAGGAGACCGGCGACAGAACAAACGGCTGCCCAAAGAGTACGGACGGTTGATTGATGGAGATGGTTCGATCTGCCATACTGGCGCAAGGCACACAGGCTGATCGTCCTTCCGCCCACAGCTGCATCGATGCAACGGCAGGCCCGTCAACCGAACCGTGCCGCAATTCTGGGTGTCCATTCTGGCAGTCGCAGGTCCAACAGGAGTTCCAATGTTTGCATTCCCCGCAATCCAGGTCGGCAAGCCTCTTGCCCACGAATCCCTCGTTGTGTTCCCGCTGTTCGCCTCTATGGGGGATGGCGTCGATTATCTCCTCTCCGAGAAGGCCCTGGCCGACGGAGCCGTTACTGTCGAGGAGACGACCGAAGCCGGATCGGTCCCCAATTTGATCGTCAATAACCAGGCCGAATCGCCGGTTCTCTTTCTGGAAGGAATGGAGTTGCGAGGTGCAAAGCAGAACCGAGTGCTGAACACGTCGGTCCTGGTGGCCGCTCGGAGCAAGACGACGATCCCGGTCAGTTGCGTGGAGCAGGGTCGGTGGCGGTACCACTCTCGTCACTTTGCTTCGAGTGGCAGCTATGCCTCCTCGAAGCTCCGGCACGTCCTCAAAAAGTCGGTATCGAAAGCGGCCAGTGAAGGACGAGGACACGGCTCGGACCAGGGGGAGGTCTGGGAGGAAGTCGGTAGACAAATGGACTGCCTCCGTTCGAGTTCTCCTACGGAGGCGATGGCGGATACCTACTCGGCTTACCGAGTCCCGCTAGCTGAATTCCAGGACCGCCTGCCGTATGTCGAGGGAGCGACCGGCCTGGCGGTGGGGATAGGCAAGCGCATCGTCTCGATAGATTTGTTTGACAAGCCATCAACCTGCCGGGAGGTCTGGAATCGGCTGCTGACGGGCGTGATCATGGATGCTCTGGAGGCTGGCTCCACAGAGGATCGGGCCGATGCTGCCAATGTGGAGAAGATGCTTCACTTTCTCCGGGACTCTGCCTGGCAGAAGACCCCGGCGGTTGGGGCAGGCGACGAATACCGCTTCGACACGGAGGACGACCAGCATGCCTCGGCTCTCGTCGTCAACGACACGGTGGTTCACGGGAGCCTGATTGCGGCAAGGTGAGTCGTGTCATTTCGGCCCGTTGGCAACGAACTCGTCCGTACCAGCGGGCCAATTTCGGCTTCCGGGATGTTCGGTAGGTGATGCCGTGACGATATTCCCTGATTCAATTTACTGTCTCGATGCCCCCGTCCTGCACTTCCTCCAGGGCAAGGCGATGGCGACTCTTGGCGACGACCTGCACGAGGCGGCCACCCGTGGTTAGTCGTCGCTTGAACGGCTTCGATGTGACCTTTTGAGTTGTTTCACAGGGTCATTGCCAGGATGGCTGCGATGACGCCCGCCATGCAGGCGACCAACACCACCTTCATCACCCAGCCGTGGGCCAGAATCTTCTGGCGGGCTTGGTACACGGAGCAGACGGCCCCGCCTACGATGACCAGGGCCATTAAGTCCCAGGGAGCCTCGTGACGAACCAGGCTCCGGTACATCACGTCCACGAGCAGGGCGTAAGTGAGTAAGTTGTAAGCCCAGCGATAGCTGGCGTTCTCGACAGCCACCGTCCGCTCGTCCCGTTCCACGCATTGAGGGGTACTCATGGCTTCTCCTCCTCCAGATAAAAGAGGTCTTCCACCCGCTTCTCCAGGCGTCGGGCAAGGAGCAAGGCGAGCAGGGCCGACGGGTTGTACAGCCCGGTTTCAATCGAACTGATCGTCTGCCGGGTCACGCCGGCGAGCAAGCCGAGTTGCTCCTGAGAGAGGCTCTTCTCCGCACGGGCGACCTTCAGGCGGTTGCAAAGGCGGAACTTCGGCATCGTGTCTCCCTTCTGTATCCATCCTATCCAGCGAGGAGGAAATGTCAAGTATACTTGTCAGTATGACTTGTAAACAAGTCATACTGACAACTATACTTGGCATGGTTTCTGCTACGTGCTTGCTCGCCCCGGAGCCCCCATAACAGCAGAATGGCTCGGAACAGGGAGATGGCATTCTGGGCGTGGTGGACGGATTCTCCCAAAAGGGAAAAGAGAAGGCAGGCGGCAGTCGAGTGTTCAAAGACAGCCTGGAAAATAGCGAACTTTTACGGCCTGCAGTCCGGGCAAAAGAGGGGTTGAACGATTACTTGGAAGATTCTTGCGAGGCGTCCGATACTTCTGAATTGGGAAGGCTCGTGGCGGGAGCGGCTATCGAGGAAGCGGCGGCAGCGTTTTCATGCTCACGGGCTATCCTTCGTTCCTGCAAAGGAATTGTAACTGGCAACGTCAAAGTGTCGGCAGCAAAGCTGAGAATCGGGTCCACCACTGCAAGAGAAATGAGGGCCGCTGCAAGATAAGCCTTTCCGTTTTCACCGCCCGAGCCGGCGTTCTGGCTTGGGCCGATGTTGCATGCCTTATCAATAATGTCCAGGTCTCTCCCGACACCGCCATAGATCCTCGGCTCGCTTTCAGGATGCACGACGCCCCCTGCCAAGTTGCAGACGGTCCCACAGCCGCTCAAGAGCATTGCCACAATCAGAACGCTGAGCGACGTTTTCTTCATGACCCGACCGATCCGTGTTCGTAAGGCAGCGATTTACCAGGACAGATCAACTAAACCAAGCCGAGTTATCCATCCAAATTGGGCCAAAATTCCTAATTTGACGCCGGTGGGGAGAGTAAAGGGCAAAGCTGCTTCCGGCACAGCAACAAACCCATCCCTGGCCCTTACGATGATTAGCTCAGTTTCACCGCTGACGCCGTCTCCTCTCCCCGTGTGACGAGGTGCAACGGCAACCGTGTTCCAAGGGCTGGTTCCAAGAGCCCAGCACCTCGCCTCGGCTGCCAGCAATGACCACGGGACTAGACTTGGAGAGGTGGCCACTGCGGCGACTCCCCGACGAGCTTCGCCCTCGGTTTCATGCGCATTGGCGAGCCCGATCATGAGAGTTCGCCTGCTCGAGTGTGGCGGACCAGGCCGCGGCCTGGCGGACATCCTCGTGGGCGTCCACGCGTAATTTCCGCAATGCTTGCACCACTTGATCATTTCCGACCAGCCACGCCGGTGCCGTTCGCAATGCTCTGGCGATGTAGGCACGGTGATGCTCCGTCGGAAATTCGCTGGATGCTACAACCCGGGCCACGATTTCCTGGAGCGACAGAGGATCCAGGAGTTTCCACCCTGGGAGACTGGAGGGGAGCTGTTTCACGGCAAGATAATCGACGCACGTATCCGCCTGAAGGTCCTCGGCCCCGACGGGTCGCAAACAGCCCGGACCGTCCACAAGGTAATTATGGTAGCCGAACCGTTCCAGGGCGGCCTTGAGTTCCTGGCAGGTCCGATTGTAGAACGCGAGCGTGTGGCCGTTGCCCTCGTACAAAATCGCTGGGGCGTCAGGCCGGGAAAGAAGCTGGCTCATCCCTTCCACGGCAGCAATCTCCGAACCCTCGATATCCATCTTGATGAAATCGGGGCATGGCCACCGTAGTTTGCGCAGCAAGCGGTCGACGGTGGTGGCAGTCACTTCAACGACTTGGTCATCCACCGTCCGCGGCGTTCGGGCCGCGACTGGGCTCTGGTCGATGACATGACCAAAAGGACCGGCCTGGAAAAACCGAAGGGTGCCCTGGTGATTGCTGATGGCCGACTGGATTACGCGAAATTCCTTGAAACGGTTGCGCTGAGCACTCGCCTGCAACAAGTAAGCGTTGCTCGGAGACGCTTCGACAGCCACCACCCGGCACCCGGCAGCAGCAGCGGCAAGCGCGAAGGCACCCACGTTCGCTCCCAGGTCAAGCAGCCTCTGACCGCGACGAACGCAGGCAAGCATCAGATCCGTTGCCGGGGAATGCGGAAAGTCTCCTGCGGCCAGCACCTGCTGGGAGGCATCAACGTGCTTGTTTGCATACAGGGCGACCGTGAAACCGAGCCCTTCTTTCACTTTTACAGCTCGGTACATCAGAACCGGCTCAGCAGTCTGTCGCCCATGGCCCCTGGCGCGCCTGGCTCCGATCCAGATAGTTAGCGCGTGCCCAATTCGACTTAGGTAGCGAACGGTCATTAGACTTCCTCGCTCGTGAGATCCCGGACATAGGTGTCCAGGTAAGTTTAAAGATCAAGCGACATGACGAAAGCCCGAGCGCACGGGACCGTCGACGGTTGCGATTGCGCGTCCTAGATCTTGATCTTGGCGCAGACCTTCCATGGTCTCCTGCAGCCGAGCCAATTCCAGAATCGTACTGTTCATAAAGATGCCAATTTCTTCCGCTCTTTGATCTGTTGCCCGGAGGACACCGTCCAGACCGGCGCTCATGGCCGCGATATAAGCAAGTTGTTGCTCCATGGTAGCCATCCTCGCGCCAAGTTGTTGCTCCATGGTAGCCATCCTCGCGCCAAGTTGTTGCTCCATGGTAGCCATCCTCGCGTCCAGAGGCGCCAGGTCTCGGCCAATTCTCTGCTCCCATTTGCGGATGAAGGGCCGTCGCACGGGACCCGCCATCCTCCAAAGCAGCGCCAGACCGCGCTTGCAAATTCCCCCCATTACGCATACCTCTCTTGGCAGTTTGCTCGCGTCCCCTCAACCAGCCATTCTGGTCGTTCGAGAGGGCGCGCAGGCTACTCGTTCGATCAGTTCGGCGTAGAGGCGAGCCACTACGCTCCAGTCGTGATGGGCCCGGACGTGGGCGAGAGCCGCTCGGCTCAGGCGTTCGCGCGCAGCGGGGTCCCGGGCAAGGGCCACGAAGGTCTGGCTCAAGGCGGCCTCGAACGCGTCGCCCCAGGCGACCTTGACGACGACGTCATCGGGGTAACCGGCAAAGGTGCCAACATCCGTCACCACGGTTGGCACGCCGGCTCCCAGCAGTGTGAGCAGTGCAGCGGAAGTTTCGCCGTTCGTCGGCGGGCGGCGCAGGCAGACGCCCAGATCCACGCTGCGAGCCAGGTCGCGGAAATCCCTGATGGGCCGATGTCCAAGCATAAACACGCGATCTCTCACTCCAAGGGCGTCGGCTCTGTCGAGGACGCCGCTCCCGGGGGAATCGGATCCCACCAGGATGAGTCGGGCCGGTGCATGGCAACGAGCGAGAGTCGCAAACGCGCTAACGGTTTCGGCCAGCAGCTTGGAGGGGTGCAACACTCCGAAGCAGCCGACCAGAAAAGATTCAGCCGGCAAACCAAATCGTGTCCGCACGGCGGCGCGCTGCCCGGGCGTCAATGGCCCATCAGCGCATGCGCCCTGCGGAATGACCACGGTATTGGCCGCTCGAACGGCTCCGAGATTGCTGAGAGTCCACTCGTCATGAACGACCACCGCAGTCGACTGCTCGAGTAAGCGGCGATTCAGGCAAATGCCCTGTTCCTGACAAGCGCCGATGAGACGTCCTGGATCGGTCTGCCATGGAATCCGCTGCAAGAGGTCTTCGCGGCTCGAACCGGGGTAATAGCTGAATTCCTGCTGCAAATGATCCGCGGGAGCGTCTGGCCGAAGAGCCATCACTATGTGAAAAGCCGAGATGTTCGCGTCGTGAAGAGTAACAATTCCCGGATGATTCAGAAGAGCCCGATAAATGAAGCGGTGATACAGGTGGTTGCCCATTTGATACAAGATCGCATCGTAGCGCAAGCTCTCAGCCCGTCGCGTAAAGAGCCGGTGGTCGTAGATCCGCAGATCGGAATCGGCCTGGGCCAGGCTCGGAAAATATCCCTCGTCATGGTAAACGTCGATCTTGCAATAGCCCTGCAGCTCCCTCAGTAAGTCGGTTGCGTAGTCGGATATCCCCGATCGTTTGGGAGGAAAGGGGGAGAAGAAGGCGATGCGCCGGCGCGTGTCGGGGGACGGGTAGCCGCGCAACACAGACGATCCCGATCTGCTTGTCTGGGGCACCGCTGCGGTGCGGTTACCGATCCTCGCAAGGTGAGCAAAGACGCCTATCGTGCGTTGGGCCGTGCGCCGCCAATGGAAGCGTCGAGCCTGGACGAGTGCCTGCCGACGTAGTCGCGCAGCCAGGGCGGGTTCCTCCAGTATCCGGCAAATGCACCTGGCCAAAGCGGCGGGGTCGTAACTGCTGGCCAGAAGTCCAGCAGTGCCGACGACCTCCGGCTGGGAGGAGTTGTCCGCCGCCACGACGGGAGCGCCGCATTGCAACGCTTCAAGGATCGGCAGTCCAAATCCCTCATAGTGCGAGGCGAAGGCAAATGCCGCGCAACCGCGATACAGGGCGCGCAGAGTTTCATCGCTGACGTGCCCGGTCAGCAAGAGCCGATCAGCCACTCCCAGCTCGTCGGCTTGCCTCCGAATCTGTGCGCCGCCTTCGTGGTTCAGAGTGCACGCGACCACCATTTGATGAGTGGCCCGGATCGGGCCAGGCAGCCGAGAGAACGCTTCCACCAGCCCCGCGTGATTCTTTCGAGGGTCGTCGCCGCCGACGGTTAATACAAAGGGACTCCGGACGCCAAGCTCCGAAAGTAAACGTTGATCGATGATCCGTTCAGCTGGCTTGTCGGCTGGTCGAAAGAAACCGTTACGGCTGGAACAGCCGACGTGGAAGACTCGGCCGGGCGGCAGCCCCAATTCTTCTTCGCAGTCTGCCTTGGCGGACCTGGAGATCGTCAGCAGAGCATCGTACTGTTTGAGTGCGTGGAAAGAAGCGTAATAGGAGGCTGCGCCGACAGGGTCGCTCAGGTAATGTTCCTGAAATCGAAAAGGTATGAGGTCGTAAATAACGGCGACCATCTTCGGGCCGTTGAGAGGCTTTCGAGGCAGCCGATACTGACTGAACGGACAGGTAAAGAGCAGGAGGTCAAGATCATCTAGATTGCCGTGGGCCACCTGCTCCATGGACTTGACCCAGCGGACTGTCCACGTTCCCCAGCGACTGACCGGCATCGGACTTAGCGGCAACTCCTCGGTAGCGAGCTCGCTTCGGTAATAGAGAATGTACTCATTGTTGGAGTCATGCCTGGCCAAGGCAGCGATAAATTGTTCGGCGTACCGGGAAATACCGCGGCCTCGACCTGCGGGGTGCTGGAACCCGAGCATGTCGACGCCGATCCGCAGCATCTTGCTTCTCCTTGTGCACTCGACCGGTACGCTACGACAGCCCTTTCTTTTTGGGCAGTTTCACCCACTTCACACTCGCGATAGCCGGCAGAGTAGTGGGGAGCTAATACACCGCCGGTCGTGCGGAGTCAAGAGCAGCATCCTCTGAGACTCGCCGCCATATTCTGCCACGACAGCCGCTCATCTTGACAGACCTGCAGACGCCACTATGGTCGTGCTTCGCAGGCTCAGCCGCTGGAATGCCTTTCCGAGCCCAGAAGCGCATGCCATGTGACGGGAGTCGCTCTGCTTTTCTGCTCACCAGAGTTCCTTCGCAGCTGCGCTCTGGTGTTGATGGCCACTGGCTCATGCCCTCGCACCGACTCCGCATCTGGTCTCGGGCCCCATTGTCCGGGCCCGCGACTTCTTGTCGCAGACATATCGTGCCAAGCGCTTGGATTGGGCTCGGATTCAACTTGATCTGCAGTACTTCCTCATGGGGTTGTTCAAGAAACTGGTCCTTAATGGATGTTGGAAGGATTGCGCGACCGGCCATCGACCTGATTGTTTTGCCGCGCGTCGCGCGCGACGGCAGACAAACCCGCCAAGGCGAATTGGACCATGTGGCGCATTACGGACGGTGCGTTCTCGGCGTCGAGCCCGAGATTGGGGAATACGCGTTTGAGCATGCGACGGTCGGCAATCAGCAGCATGAGGCATGGGGCCAAGATGCTGATGCAGCCACGGGCAACGGCCGGATGATCCTCCGGCAGCCCCATCAACTCTCCCACGATGGCTTTCAGGATACGCGACTTGGCCTGCTTCTCCTTGCCTTGCATTGCCGCCAGGGCAGGCGTCGGCGCGACGAGTTCGCGGCTGAAGACGCGCAGCACCCATGAGGATGCGGGACCGGTAAGCGTGCGCACGCAAAGCCCGAGGAGTGCCTCGAGCTTGGCCTTGGCGTCCACCTGGGCTGCGACCGCGGCGGAGAGTGCCTCCAAAGTGACGAGCCGGCTATTTGCTTCCTGCACGACTGAGGCATAAAGGCCATCCATGCCACCGAAATGGTAATTGATAGCTGCGGCGTTGGTTCCAGCCTGTTTACAGATCTCCTTACCCGTGGCTCGGTCGAAGCCTTTCTCGGCAAAAACCTGCCCTGCGACCTCGAGCAAATGTGCGCGCGTGCTCTCTTCATGGTTTGTGCGCTCTGGCTTTGAGCTCGACCGGCGGCGACTTGTGGTGCTGCGTGCCATTGGCTTGGACCGTTTGAGCGCGTTGCTGCTGTCGTCTCTGGTGAGAGTATAGTGCGGCCCGAGGCCCCCATCAATTTGAAATTCAAATTTGACTTTGACTCGCCTCGGGCAGGGAAGTATCGTGGCGGCAGGGGATGTATGAAACGAATCTTGCTCATCTTTTTGGTGCTGGCTGCCGCCGGAGTTGCCGCCGGAGCTTGGTGGTGGCGGAGTCATGGCAACAATTCCTCCTCCGAACTACCTCTCTACGGAAACATCGACCTACGGCAGGTGCAGCTGGCTTTTCATGACAGCGAGCGCATCGCCGCTGTTCTGGTTCAGGAAGGGGACCGCGTGCAGCGCGGCCAACTGCTGGCCCGGCTCGATACCAGCCGCCTGGAACCCCAAGTCGCTCAGGCCGAAGCCCAGGTTGCGGCCCAACAGCAGGCTGTTGATCGTTTGCATAACGGCAGCCGACCTGAAGAAATCGCGCAGGCGCGCGCCAATGCCGCGTCGGCCCGTGCCGAGGCCGCCAACGCCCGCTTGCAGTACGATCGTGTCAAGAAACTGTCAACGGTGCGCCTTCAAGATCAGGCTGAGGTACGTGCGGTCAGCCAAGAGGATGTCGACAACGCTAGGGCAGCCCTGGATGTGGCAGAGGCGAAGTTGACAGTCAACCAGAAGGCACTAGACCTGGCAATTGCGGGGCCGCGCAAGGAAGACATTGCCCAGGCCGAAGCGCAGCTCCGAGGCTATCAGGCCCAGCTTGCCTACCTGCGGCAGCAACTTGCCGATGCCAAGCTTGTTGCACCGGCTGACAGCGTCGTCCGCACGCGGCTCATGGAGCCGGGGGAAATGGCCTCGCCACAGAAGCCCGTGTTCAATCTCGCGATCACCGACCCCAAATGGGTCCGGGCCTATGTTTCGGAACCGGATCTTGGCAAGATCCATCCTGGGATGATCGCCTCGGTGTCTGTGGATAGCTTTCCGGATCGTCACTTCGAAGGATGGGTCGGATTCATCTCACCGGTTGCCGAGTTTACGCCGAAGGCTGTGCAAACCGAGGAGCTGCGTACCAGTCTGGTTTACGAGGTCCGCGTCTTTGTCAAAGATCCCTCGGACGAATTACGTCTGGGCATGCCGGCGACCGTCCACCTGCCGCAGGACAGAAGCGACCGCAATGCAGCAGAGGCGAAACGATGAGCGCCGTCGGAACAGACGGGCCCGGCATCCTCGGCCATGACATCCGCAAGACGTTTCGCCGTGAAACCGGCGAAGAGGTCGTGGCGCTGGACGGCGTTTCCCTCGAGGCGAGCCACGGCACGCTCACGGCCCTGGTAGGGCCTGACGGCGCCGGCAAGACAACACTCATTCGCCTGGCCGCTGGGCTGATGACAGCCGACACCGGCAGCCTGAGGGTCCTGGATGTCGATGTCGGTTCCAGACCGCAGGAAGTTCAAGACCGCATCGGCTACATGCCACAAAAATTCGGCTTGTACGAGGACCTGACCGTTCAGGAAAACCTGGATCTCTACGCTGATTTGCGCGGTGTCGCTACCGGCGCGCGGCGGGAGCGCTACTCTCGGCTGATGGAAATGACCTCGCTGGGGCCATTCACCAAGCGTATGGCGGGCCAATTATCGGGCGGGATGAAACAGAAACTAGGCTTGGCATGCACGCTGGTGCGCGACCCCGACCTGCTGCTGCTGGATGAGCCGACCGTTGGCGTTGATCCACTCTCCCGGCGGGAACTGTGGGCGATCATTCTCCAACTTGTGAACGACCAGGGACTCACCGTGATGCTCAGCACCTCGTACCTGGACGAAGCAGAGCGCTGCGGCCATGTCATTGTCCTGCACAAGGGCAAGGTGTTGGCCGAGGGCCGTGCGGCAGACGTAAGTGAACTGGCGACAGGCCGCACGTTCTTGGCGGATCCGCCTTCTGGCCGGACTGCCCGATGGCTGCAGGCGCGCTTACTCGACGATCGGGGCATCATTGATGCAGTGCCCGAAGGTGGTCGGGTGCGCTTCGTGCGGGCCAATGAAGACGAAGGCGACGTAGCCAGCGACGCGACTCTCGCAGGCGCGACGGTCCATTCTGCACAGCCTCGTTTCGAGGATGGCTTCATGGTACTGTTGCGGCGCTCGGCTGACGAGCGGCCCGCGGCCGGCACGCTGACTCTCGATCGCCCACCGGAGGCAGCCGACGACGCGCCGGTCGTCGAGGTTCAGGACCTGGTTCGGCGTTTTGGCAACTTCACCGCCGTCGATCATGTCAGTTTCAACGTTCGCCGCGGTGAAATGTTCGGCTTGCTAGGTCCCAACGGTGCAGGCAAGACGACGACATTTCGCATGCTCTGTGGATTGCTGGCGGCGACGGCGGGTACCTTGCGCGTCGCGGGCGTGGACCTGCATTACGCCCGTGCCCAAGCCCGGCAACGGATTGGCTACGTAGCGCAAAAGTTCTCCCTCTATGGACAGCTCTCCGTGATCGAAAACCTTGACTTCTTCGCCAGCGCCTACAGCCTACGCGGCCGGCGCAAACGTGAGCGCATCGAGTGGGCGTTGCAGCAGTTTGAGCTTGGCGCACTCGCCCACTTGCCAAGCGGCCAGCTGCCGGGCGGCTACAAACAGCGCCTAGCGATGGCGACGGCGCTGCTCCACGAACCGGAGACCCTGTTTCTTGACGAACCAACCAGCGGCGCCGACCCGCTGGCCCGCAGAGATTTCTGGCGTCGGATCACAGCGCTGGCCGAGCAAGGCGTGACCGTGATCGTCACGACGCACTTCATGGAAGAGGCCGAGTATTGCGACCGGATTGCCATCATGGACGCCGGCCGAGTGCTGGCCCAGGGCACGCCGGCCGAGGTGCGGCAGCGTGCGCGCCCCGAACCTGGCAAGGTGCCGACGATGGAGGACGCATTTATCGCGATCGTCGAGGAAGCGCGGGGGAACCATCACGAGCGAGGCTAATCTCGCTACTCAAGCGTTCTGGGTTTTCGAAAGTCCTGGCGGGTCCTGACGAAGGCACCATTCATGTCGATTGCTGACTCCCCCCGGCCACGCAGCCTGCCCGCCAAATTGCGGCGCGTGTGGTCCCTCGTGCGCAAGGAAAGCCGGCAAATCCTTCGCGACCCCAGCAGCATCGCTATTGGGATCATCTTGCCCGTAGTGTTGATTCTGCTCTTTGGTTATGGACTGTCGCTCGACGTTACCAACGTCCCCGTGGCTGTTGTGCTCGAAGATCCATCGCCTGAGGCGACTGAGTTAGCTGCGGGTTTCAAACTGTCTCCTTACTTCGATGCTCGGCTGCTAACTTCGATGGCCCAGGCTCGAGATCTGCTGCTGGACCGAAAGATAGACGGGATCGTTCGCATTCGCTCAGACTTCTCCCGGCGTCTGGCACTCGGCGACGCGGAAGTGCAGGTGCTGGTCCATGGCACCGACGCCAACCGCGCCCGCATTATTCAGGTATATGCGCAAGGAGCGGTCGGACGGTGGACGGGAATGCGCTCCGCCGAGGGAAGTCCGGTCGCGGCCGGGCCGGTGATCGTGCAGACCAGGCTCTGGTTCAATGAGGCCAACGAGAGCCGCTACTTCCTGGTCCCCGGCCTGATAGTGTTGGTCATGACACTCATCGGGGCGATGCTCACGTCGCTGGTGATGGCGCGCGAATGGGAGCGCGGCACACTCGAGGCCCTCTTCGTCACGCCTGTTCACGCCGACGAGATCTTGCTCGGCAAGACCATTCCTTACTTCCTGCTGGGAATGATCGGGCTGGCGCTCTGCCTCTTCGCCGGCAAGTTCCTGTTCCATGTCCCGTTTCGCGGTTCGGTGTGGGTCCTGGCTGGGGCGTCGATGCTCTACTTGCTCGTCGCGCTCGGGATTGGACTCCTCATTTCGTCGGCGACCAAGAGCCAGTTCGTGGCCAGTCAGATAACGCTGCTGGTCACCTTCATGCCGGCAGTGATGCTCTCCGGGTTTCTGTTTGATCTGCGCAGCATGCCGGGAGCAGTCCGAGTGATCACGTACATTTTCCCCGCAAGGTACTACGTCGCTTTGTTGCAAACCATCTTCCTGGCCGGGAACATCTGGGGAGTCATCGTGCCGAATTGCGCCGTGCTTGCGGGGATGGCGATCGTCATTCTTTTTGTGACGCGCGGCGTGACCCGTAAGAAGTTGGCCTGAGGTGTTAAATGCTCGACGCCATCCTTCGCATACTCGCTCTCACGCGCAAGGAGCTGCTGGCGATTTTGAAAGATCCGCGTGGCCGCTTCACGCTCATCGTGCCGCCGATCATGCAGTGCCTGATCTACGGCTACGCAGCGACCTATGACCTGAACGATGTGCCGTACGCGGTACTCGATCAAGATCGCAGTGCCGCCTCGCGCGACCTGCTCTCTGGCCTGGATGGCTCAGGCATCTTCCACCGCACCGCCAACCTGCACCGAGCGGAGGACGTGAAGACAGTAATCGACGAACGACGCGCTTTACTCGTGATCCAGATCGATCAAGAGTTCGAACGGCGCCTGATGCTGGGCCAGCCAGTGGACCTGCAGGTGATCGCCGACGGCCGGAATTCGAACACTGCGGGGACTGCCTTGGGCTACGTCGGCAATATTGTCGAAGCGTTCAATGCCGACTGGCGAGCTGCCCACAGTCAGCGCGGGCCTCCCGTCCAGCTCACCACACGGGCGTGGTTCAACCCGAACCTGGTAACGCGCTGGCACATGATCCCCAGCTTGATCGGTACGCTCACGCTCCTGCAAACGCTGCTGCTAACCGCCATGTCCGTGGCACGGGAGCGCGAGCAAGGGACCTTCGACCAGTTACTGGTCACGCCGTTCCGACCTGCCGAGATCATGGCCGGCAAAGCGCTGCCGGCGATCCTTGTGGGCATCATGCAAGCGACCAACATTCTGCTGGTTGCCCAACTGTGGTTTCACATCCCATTTGCCGGCTCTTTTGTGACCCTGTACGCGGGACTAGGCTTATTCCTCATGGCCGCGGTCGGAATTGGGCTCCTGGTGTCTTCGGTCGTGGCGACCATGCAACAGGCGATGCTCTTTTCGTTTCTTATAATGATGCCCTTTGCCCTCCTTTCGGGCCTCACTACGCCGATCAGTGCCATGCCTCAGTCGCTTCAATACGTCACGCTGATTAACCCATTGCGGTATGCGATCGAGATTGCTGAGCGGGTTTATCTGGAAGGGGCGGGATTCGAGCGACTGCTGCCGGATCTTTGGCCGCTGGCGGTTATCGGAGTGACGACGCTCTCGGTGGCTTCGTGGATGTTCCGGCATCGGCTGACTTGAAGCGTAACCCGGCTCCTTACGGAGCACGGCTCGCCTGGCGAGCCGAGCCCCGTCAGGGGCCGGGTTACGTTGGTTACGTTGGTCCGTCTTGACCCAAAAGCACGCCGTAGCTATGAGAGGCTCTTTCCAGTACCAGGATAAGCGGTTCTCCAATACCCCCGGGTTCCCCGAATTCCGGGGACGGAGCCTCTGCGTGGCCATCAGCACCTTCCGGGCGAGGCAAAATGGGCCGTTCGGCTGGAACCCGATTCAAAACTGGTATGTCTGCCGGGGGCCCAGCGGCCGTCGCTGCACTTGTGCTGACTGCCGCGGGTTGCACATCCTTCTCGGAATGGGTTCACAACGGCTTCAAAGTCGGGCCGAATTTTCATGAGCCGTCGGCCGCCGTCTCTTCAGATTGGATCGATGCTGCCGACCCGCGAATTGCCCGCAATCCCGCCGAGGATGGCGCGTGGTGGAGAGTGTTGAATGATCCAGCTCTGACGTCCTTGATCGAGAGTGCCTACCGGCAAAACCTCGACCTGAAAACCGCTGGCACACGCGTTCTCCAAGCTCGGGCGCAGAGAAATATCTCCGCGGGCAACCTGTTTCCCCAAACGCAAAACCTCATTGGCGACTACGCGCATGTGCAGATCAGCAAGAACCTCAATGTCCTGGGCAACCCCCAGGTCGGGTTGCCGACTAATTTAGATGTGTGGGCTACCGGCCTCAACGCTTCCTGGGAACTTGATTTCTGGGGTCGAATCCGGCGGAACATCGAGTCGTCCAGCGCCGAGCTGAGCGCCTCCGTTGAAGGGTACCACGACGCCTTGGTCACACTTGTGGCCGACGTGGCTACCAATTATGTGCAGATTCGCACCTATCAGCAGCGCATCGCCTATGCGCGTCGCAACGTCGAAATCCAGAGAGGATCGCTGCGCCTCGCCGAGGCGCGCTTGAAGGCAGGCAAGGGGACAAGCCTGGATGTAAAGCAGGCCCGCTCCAGTCTCGGCCAGACGGAGTCGTTCATTCCGCCGTTGGTAATCGGGCTACGGCAGGCGAACGATCGGCTCTGCGTGCTGCTCGGCCAATCTCCTCAAGACGTGACGCTGTCCTTGCACGAGGCCCCTATTCCCACGACACCGGCAGAAGTGGCTGTGGGCATTCCCGCGGATCTGCTGCAGCGACGCCCCGACGTGCGGCGGGCCCTGCACGAGGCAGCAGCTCAAAGCGCCCAAATTGGTGTGGCCGAAGCCGATTTCTATCCTGCCATCGGGGTGACCGGATTCATTGGATACACGGCTGACGATCTACGCCACCTCTTTGCCGAGAGCAGCTTCACCGGTCTTATCTTACCGAATTTTCAGTGGAAGATCTTGAACTACGGCCGGATCCTGAACAACGTTCGTGGGCAGGATGCTCATTTTCAGGAGAAGGTCCTCGAGTATCAACAGACGGTATTATCCGCCGGGCGCGAGGTGGAAGACGCGTTGGTAGGATTCCTTCAATACCAGTTGCAGGCACGCAGCCTGGCGGACAGCGTGAACGAGGCTGAGGGTGCCGTGCAACTGGTTCAAGCCCAGTACCAGGGCGGCCTCGTCGATTTCAACAGGGTCTTCACGACACAGTCGCAACTCGTCGCGGTCGAGGACCAACTGGCAACGGCTCGCGGCAGCATTGTTCTGAGTCTGATTTCCGCTTACCGGGCACTTGGAGGAGGCTGGCAGTTTTTCGAAAACAATGCTGCCGAGGGAGCATGTGCGCCCGCCGCCACGCAACCATCGGGGCCTGTTGCTCCACCAGGGACAAGTGACCGTTCCGTCGAGATGAACAGAGCAATTCTCAGCGTAACTGGCGATGGCTCCCCCGCCGACGGCAAGTAAAACAGGCTTGCGACGGGCTTCGAAGGACCTTTCTGCTGAAGCTTCTCCTTTCGCCTGGCACCCCCATTCACTTGACCAGATCCTCAACCACAGGTCCAATGCAAGGAGCGTTACGCGCTTCCACTCGGCTCACATTGCCGGCAAGCAGACGTGCTCCAAGCATTTCTGACGAGGTTATCATGCGAATCTCTCTTACCTGGTGCCTAGTTGTAGCGGCGGGCGGTTATGCCCTGGCTCCGAGCCATCTCCGCGCGTCCGACGATCCTCCGCCTGCCGTGGAGCAAAAGCCCGCGAAGCTACACATCGAAGTCGATACCTCCGAAGCGCCGGATCTGGCCCGTTGGGGTGCCAAGGCCAAGAAGCTGGTTGAAACCTGGCATCCGAAAATTACGGAGTATCTCAAGACCGATGGCTTCACGCCTCCGAATGAAATCAAGATCGTCTTCAAAAAGGACACGAAGCTCATCGCGGGCACATCGGGCAGGGAACACAAGACCATTGCCATCTCCGCAGATTGGGTCCGCAAGCACCCCGAAGACACCGGCATGGTAGTTCACGAGCTGGTGCATTGCATTCAGTGCTACCCGGAACCCAAGCCGGGCTGGATCGTCGAGGGGATTGCGGATTACATCCGCTTCGCACAATACGAGCCTCGAACACGCATTCGCGTCGACGCGCGCAGGGCTAGCTACAAGGATGGCTACAGGACCGCCGCGGCCTTTTTTGCCTGGATCGAGCGCAACTACGACAAGAATATCGTCGTCCAGACCAACCGGGCGATGCGCAATTCGGAATACAAGGACGAGTTGGTGGAAAAGTGGACAGGAAAGAAGCTAGATGACCTCTGGAAAGAGTTCGCGAGCACGCTGCCTAGGTGACGAGGATCGAAGAAGATCCTAGCGCCTCTTCAAGGCTAAGTTTTGGGGCATGAGCACGGGGCCAGAGAGAAACGCAAAGCAAATGGCGGAAATGAAAAATGTCATGTTTTGTCATGTAAAAGGGGGGTAGGCAGACGACTTGTCTGACAAAAGAGAACTCTGCAAGTGACTCTTCTACAAAGGATTACATCGCAACCCGGACCTTGGACCAATGGCAGTTCCACCTGACATTTGTCACGTGTACGGATGTGCATATCTCCAAGGATTCTGCATCCGGGCCCTGACCCCAAAATCAAGACTTGAGGACGCGCTGATTCGCGTGTGCCCTCCTGCGAGCGCGAGCGCCTCGACCTACTTGACCAGTAAGACGGGGCACTGACACGTATAGCTGATCTTGTAGCTCAAGCTCCCCCAGCTAGCGCCAAGATTGCTCGGGTCGATGCGGGGCGAAGTGAGCACGATGAGATCGACGCCCGCAGCTGCCGAGAAGCGCACGACTTCCGCCCCTCGATTTCCGTAGACAATTTCTGCGCGCCATGGAACGCCAAGGTGCTTCAGGTGCGCTCCGAGTTTCCCGAGGTGCCCCTGAGCCGCCTTCTCAAGGCGGCCGTAGAAACCTCGTTCCTCCTCCAGCGACAAGCCGGGGATGACTTCGATAACGTGGAGCAGCACGATCTCTCCGCCACTCTGCTTGGCCAACTCCGCGGCCGCGTCCAGGGCCGGTCCGTGTTTGTCGGCCATGTCTACTGGCAAAAGGATGTTCTTGAACATGTTGCTCTCCCTAACAGATTGCGCGGAGAATATCATCGTTGTGTGAGAAACTGGGACACGAAATGCCAATTATCTGTATACCGGAAGAACTCATGGGAGCATAGTCTCATGTGGGAAGACCCAATCGTCGAGGACATCCATCGAACCCGCGAGAAGCTTGCGGCGGAGTTCGATTTTGACATCAAGGCGATCTTCGCGGATCACCGGAAGCGGCAGTCCTCTTTAGTGTCTTTCCGCTGAAGTTCTATGCCACTTGCGGAGAACTTTCTTGTTCATAGAATGAACTTCTACAAATGCCGCACTGGCGATTATTTCCCGGTTTTTCCGGGAAAACCTCACTCTATCAAGC
>Ga0208044_1000262_pt1 | contig 43781 bp, 46 predicted proteins | sample Sb_taG_8_FD_187712 | JGI IMG/M metagenome (GOLD analysis project Ga0208044, IMG submission 187712) | Peat soil microbial communities from Weissenstadt, Germany - Sb_50d_c_BC metaG (SPAdes) (version 2) | ecosystem: Environmental > Terrestrial > Soil > Wetlands > Peat | place: Germany...
CAACGCCTCTCTGCCCTGCTATCCGTTGGACAGACTGAAAGAGCATTAACGTCTCTCGCGAGCTCACCACGGCACCAGTGCCGCTCATCTTCTATAAGAGCTCGAGCTTTTTCGATGAGCTGAACCTTGAGTGGTTTCGACATTGGGACTCTCGAGGGCGAGGCGGCCTTTGTAGGGGCGCTAACTAGCTCGCAAAAGCAGCATCAACCCCGCAGCTCCGAGGGAAATGGTGTTCCGGTTAGCTGATCGCTTCGTTCTGACCTGTTGCGCAACCTTACTATCGCTAGCTGCTGATGCCTCAACGCATGTTTCGGTTCTATTTAAAAATCTACGGGCGACGATGGCCAATCGGTATTCCGAGGTGGCGCGCCTTTTGTCTCAGAGCACCGGCGGTACGCTTCAGCGCTTTCGAGATGTCTTTGACAGGTGTTTTACTTTTCGAGTGCCTCTTTAATTCCCTCTCATCCTGTGCGGACCAGTCGCGACGTGCAACGCGCTTCGCTCTCCGGGCAACAGTCTTAGCCATGACTTCTCTCCCCTCTGATTCGTAACTTACATATCACAAGTTATCCCCTCGCGAAGCTCCCTGCGCTCGCAGCACCTTGAAAGCCTCGCGCTCACGTTTACTGGAGTGAAGAGCCCACAAGTGTGGATCGCTAAGACGCCGCGATATACGGTTTCGTAATGATGGGGTTCGAATCCCTTTTGCGGCACCACAATCCCAACTCGAAATGCACCATGATCCCGCACTCTCCTGAGCGCGGTCACTTCTCTCAAGCGGATTGCTTCTCAGACCAGAATTCGTAGACTGTCAGCCCATGACCCGGCACGGACCCTCGCGAGCGTTGTGTATCGAACTTCCGGTGCGAGAGCCGAAGAATGCCATGAGGCGCATCGAAGCTAGCGCCTTGCCGTGCCGTAGATGGCTGTGCTTCTCGTCATCATGAGGCGCGATTTTTGCGGTCCATCAGCTGCCAGATCATGGGGGTGAAGATGAGTTGCATCGCGAGCGGCATCTTGCTGCCGGGGCAAACGATGGTGTTCGGTCGCGACATGAAGGAGTCCGGCAACATCGAGAGGAGATATTGGAAGTCGATGCCCCTCGGGTTCTTGAAGCGGATGATGAGCATGCTTTCGTCCGGGCTCGGAACGTCACGCGCGATGAACGGATTCGACGTGTCGACGGTAGGGACACGCTGGAAATTAACGTGCGTTTGCGAGAACTGCGGACAGATGAAGTTCACGTAGTCAGGCATGCGGCGCAGGATCGTGTCGACGATGGCCTCTTGCGTGTAGCCGCGTGCCATCTTGTCGCGGTGGAGCTTCTGAATCCATTCAAGGTTGATGACCGGCACGACGCCGATCAGAAGATCCCCGTGCTGCGCGACATTGACCGTCTCGGTGACGATTGCTCCGTGCAGCCCTTCATAGAAAAGCATGTCGGTGTCTGGCGGCATGTCACCCCACGGCGTGAAGGTCCCGGGCTCCTGTTTGTAGGGTGCGGCCTCTTCCTCGTCGTGAAGGTATTTGCGCACCTTCCCGGTTCCGCTTTCGCCATACACACGAAATAACGCCTCGAGTTCCTCGAAGAGGTTGGCCTCGGGACCGAAATGGCTGAATTGCATCTGGCCCTTGCTCTGCGCCTCGGCCATCTTCGCTCGCATGTCATTCCGGTCGTAGCGATGAAAGGCATCGCCATCGACGATCGCCGCCTTAACACCCTCGCGGCGAAAGATCTGCTGAAAGGTCGTCGTGACGGTCGTCGTGCCCGCACCTGATGAACCTGTGATCGCAACGACCGGATGCCTAGCCGACATGTCTTGCCTCCGCGCCTCACCCTGGCTTCACCGGATTCATCTAGGGTGCATTTGAGCTCAAGCTTGCCTACGCCGAAATCGCTTTGACAGCCTCGTACTCGCATGTACTGGAGTGAAATTGAGCCTACAAGTGGATCGTTGAGACGCCGCGATGAAGGGCTTCGTATTGATGGGGCCGGAGGTTCGGCTCCCTTATGCGGCCCATCATGCCTTTCAATCAGCGGCCTGACTCTGATCGACGCCATCCTTGAGGTCGTCGACGCGGTGCGAGACGGGAGCCAGGAGCAGCCGGCGCGCTGAGGCGGCATCCCCTCAGGAGCCCTACCTGGCTCTCCGGCCTGTTGCAACGAACCGCCCCATGACCGCGTGCGTTCCAGCCGAACGGGAACCGCTGGCCTAGGCCACGTGGCTTGCAAGCTTTCCGTGGACGCGATGGGGATGGGTGAAGACTTCGAAGCCGTCGTTGCGGGCAATGGCCACGAGCGTCATGCCAGCTTTATCCGCCATACGGACCGCAAGCGCCGTAGGTGCCGAGACGGCGACGATGATCGGCGCTCCGATCGCGGCCGACTTCTGCACCATCTCGACCGACACGCGACTGGTCAGCACGATCAGGCCCTGCTGCGCAGAGTCGTGGTTGCGCGCGAGCGCGCCACCGAGCTTGTCGAGCGCGTTATGACGTCCAACGTCTTCCCTGAGCGCGACAAGGCCTCGGGCGACGTCCCAGAATGCCGCAGCATGCACCGCGCGGGTCTCGTGATTGATCGCCTGCGACGCGCGCAAGGAATCGAGCGCCGCCATGATTTGATCCGCCGTGAAGACGAGACCTTCACTGACGGCCGGTGGCGGTCGCATGGCCTCGACCAAACTCTCGACGCCGCAGAGCCCGCAGCCCGTCGGCCCGGCAATCTTCCTGCGCCGACCCAAAAATTCGACTGCTTGTGGTTCCTTGAGCCATATGCGCAGCTCGATGCCAATGTCCTCTTCGACGATCTCCAGGCCCTCAATGGCTTCAATCGAGGTGACGACCCCCTCCGTGAGGCTGAAGCCGATGGCGAAGTCCTCGAGATCCTGCGGCGTCGCCATCATCACCGCATAGGAGGCGGTATTGAAGGTGAAGGCTACCGCGGTCTCCTCGGGGATGGCGCGTTCGCCTTTGGCGTCGCCGGTGGCGCGCCAGATGGAGCATGGAACGCGAACGACTGGCCGGACCACGGGCCTACTCCGCTTAGAGTGAACCGCTGTGGAAGCTAGTCCGTCCCCCTAGACCTTACAAGCCGCCGCTCAATCCGAGCTTGTCTTGATGGTCTTGCCCCCTACGCCTGCCGCCTTAGAACTCCGTCGCCACAACAGCCGCAATGGCGTACCGTGGCAGTTGGTGGCGCGCCTAGTCAACGGAGGCGAGATGGTACAGGCATTTCCGCCAGGCTTCCAGACCGAGGAGATTGAGACGGGTGGCGCCACGATCCACCTCCGAGTCGGCGGCCAAGGACTGCGGTCGTCGTGCTCACGGCTTCGGCGACACGGGCGACATGTGGGCGCCGTTGGCGGCAGCGCTCATGCGCGACCAGGCGTGCCTGGCTTCTTTGAGCCAAGAGTTCCTCCCGCCCTGTTCATGCCGCCAGGCACGCCAGAAACAATCAGCGTCTACGGTGCGCGTCGCGACGGGCACCATGGGCTTCAAGCATAAGGCGCTCGACCTCGAGACGGTTCGCGCCAGCCTAGTGAAGCCGAACTACCTCTTGAAGATCATTCCGCATGTCGACGGAAGCCCTCGCATCTGTGAGCTCGTCGACTATCGTCTTGAAGACATAGTCATGAAAGGCGCCTGGACGGGACCGGCAACGCTTGACCTAAGGCCTCACGCGCTAGCGCCCATAGCCGAGCTTCCGGTGCGCGAGATCATTTCCGCCACGCACATCATGGCCGACCTCACGCTCGGATTGGGGAAGGTCGTCTACGATTATCTCGAAGCGTAAGGAGTGCTGCCCATGAAGCTCGACGGCAAGGTTGCCCTCATCACCGGCACCGCCAGCGGCATCGGTCATGCCATCGCCAAGCGTTACCTCGAGGCCGGCGGCCGCGTGGTCATCGCCGATCTGAACAAAGATGGTGCAGCCAAGGCGGCGAAAGAGCTCGCCGGCGAGAAATCCGCCATTGGCGTCGGCATGGACGTCTCGAAAGAAGATCAGGTCAACGCCGGAGTCGAGGAAGCGGTGAAGGCCTTCGGCCGAATCGACATCCTCGTCTCCAATGCCGGCATTCAGATCGTGCATCCGATCGAGGAGTTTCCCTTCGCGGATTGGAAGAAGCTGTTGGCGATTCATCTGGATGGCGCGTTCCTGACGACCAAGGCCTGCGTCAAGCACATGTACAAGCAGAACTCGGGCACGTTGATCTATATGGGATCGGTGCACAGCCACGAGGCGTCGCCGCTCAAATCGGCCTATGTCGCGGCTAAGCACGGCCTTCTCGGGCTGGCGCGGGTGATGGCGAAAGAAGGGGCCAAGCACAATGTCCGTGCCAATGTCATCTGCCCGGGCTTTGTGCTGACGCCGCTGGTCGAGAAGCAGATCCCCGAACAGGCCGCCGAGCCCGGCATCACCGAGGAGCAGGTGGTCAAGGATGTCCTGCTTGCCGAGACCGTGGACAAGCAATTCACCACGGTCGAGGATGTGGCCGAAGTCGCGCTGTTTCCTCGCCGCCTTCAAAACCAATGCGCTGACGGGCCAATCCATCTGCGTCAGCCATGGTTGGCATCTGACTTAAAGGGGCCGACCCTCATTCGCCCGAGTGCGGCGGCCGGTCTAAGCAAATCACAGGATGCTTTTGGCGTAGAGGTCGGTGCGGCGGTCGAGGAAAAAGGCCAAGTCGGCGCCACTGACGTGACCGAGGCCGTCATCCCCAAATCAGGACATTGGCTGATGGAGGAACAGCCCGCCGCCACGGTCGCCGCCATCTGCGATTTTCTCGATAAGACGGGCTGAGCCGAGGTCCCGCTCTCACACAAGTCGCTGGCTTGATTGAAGCGGCTACTCATTTTACCCTGGGGTTGTTGCTTCAATGTCGTGTGCGGGCATGTCATGGCACGCACGGCCGCCAAAAGCAGCCCTGACTACAGTCTTTTCAAGAAACTCGCTCCCCGCATGATGCGTGATCTCATGCGGGATTTTTCACCGCTGGCCGATTTTCAAGCGGCAGGCAGTTGTCGGCAATGGTGGTGGCAAAAGCGGGGGCTTTACGCAAATCCAGGAGTTGCATCCGATAAAAAAGGATCGAAGGGCGGCCTCGGTTTCTTTCAATGGACAGGTATGGGCACCCCTTCGAAGCCCGGCCGACGCCGCGTGTTCGAAAATCTGCTGAAGGAGATAGTCGTGGGCCCGACAGTTACGACGCGAATTATGAAATGCTGAAGCGGGAGCTGAAGAGGCCTGAACGGCGCACCATACCCAAGCTCCGAACCGCCAGGAACATCGATGAAGCGACGCTGTTCTTCATGGAGGCATTTGAACGGCCCGGTATCCCGCACTACGAGGGCCGGGTAAAATGGTCCAAAATGGGCGCTTGCTGCCTATCAATCGGAAGAGAAGAAGATCGCGAAGAAACCGCCAGTTGTCTCCGCGGAAGTCTAGGCGTGCAGTTCCCAGAGCGTGGGGGAGCCAGGCAAACTTCTCCTGCATTGAGCCCGCGCGATCACAGGATGCTTTTGGCGTAGAGGTCGGTGCGGCGGTCGCGGAAAAACCCCCATTCGGCGCGGTAGCGTTCGATCTCCGCGAGGTCGAAAGTGTGGATCAGCATGCCTTCGTCACTCTCGCCGAAGCTCTCGACCAACTCGCCGCGATGATCGGCGATGAAGGAATGGCCGTAGAATGTCTGGCTAACGCCGTCATTCTCCTCCAGGCCGATGCGGTTCGCCGCCACCACGGGCACGGCGTTAGCGACCGCGTGGCCCTGCATCGCCCGCTGCCATTGTTTGTGGGTATCGAGCGTGAGGTCGTAGGGCTCGGAGCCGATGGCCGTGGGGTAGAGCAGCACTTCGGCGCCCGCTAGCACCATGGCGCGTGCCGCTTCTGGGTACCACTGGTCCCAGCAAATGCCGACGCCGATGGTGCCGTATCTCGTCTTCCAGGCCTTGAAGCCCGTGTCGCCGGGGCGGAAATAGTATTTCTCCTGATAGCCGGGGCCGTCGGGGATGTGGCTCTTGCGATAGACCCCAAGGATTTCGCCGCCGGCATCGGCCACCGCCACGCTGTCGTAATAGCGTGGCCCGTCCCGTTCGAAGAACGAGATGGGAATCACCGCCTTCAGCTCTTTCGCCAGGTTTTGCAGCGCGAGCACGGAGGGATGTTCGCCCGCAGGGTGGGCCGTCTCGAACCATTTCGGGTTCTGCTGCATGGGGAAGTAGATGCTCTGGAACAGCTCCGACGGCAGGATGATTTGAGCGCCGCGCTTCGCCGCTTCGCGGACCAAGCTTTCGGTCTTGGCGAGGTTGGCCTGCATATCGGGGCTATAGGCCGCTTGAAGGGCCGCGACGGTGATCCTGCGCTTCGTCATCAAACGGGTTCCTGCTGGGTGATGCAATGGAACGACCCGCCGCCCGCATTACCGCAGCCCAGCAGGCCGCGCGACGGCACGCCGATCACTTTGCGGCCGGGAAACACCGCCCGCAAGGTGTCGAGGGCAAGACCTTCCGTTCGCGTTCCATACACCGGCACGACCGCGACGCCGTTGGCGATGACGAAGTTCAGGTGCGAGGCCGCGGCGATTTCGCCGAGCGCGTCGCGATACAAGCCCACCCCCGGGATGCGGACGACGGTGAGTTTGCGGCCACGCGCATCCGTCGCGCTCTCAAGCGTATGCGCGATCGCGTTCAGGACCTCCGCGTTCGGATCATCGTCGCCGACAGGAGATTGGCAGACGATTCGGGCCGCGCCCACGAAGCGGGCGATGTTGTCGATATGGCCATCGGTGTGGTCGTGCTTGAGGCCTTCGTCGATCCAGATGATTTTTTTCGCGCCAAAGGCTTGTCGGAGCGCCGCTTCCGCCTCCGCCTGGGTCCAGCCGTTGCGATTGGGATTGAGGAGGGTCTGACGCGTGGTGAGCATCGTGCCGTCGCCGTCATGCTCCACCGCGCCGCCTTCCAGTACGAAGTCGAAGCAGCGAGTAGGCGTTCCCGCGAGGCGAGCGATGTCGTCGCCCACGCGCGCGTCGTCGGACAGGTCGAACTTGCCGCCCCAACTATTGGTCTTGAATCTGAGGGCGATCGCACCTTCGGGCGTCCGAGCAAAAATGGGGCCCGTGTCGCGCAGCCAGATGTCGCCATATCTCGCCGGAACGATCTCGGCGGCGGAGCCGACAGCCGCCCGCGCGGACGCCTCGGCTTCCGCACCGTTCACCAGCAGCCGAACCTTGTTGCCTTGGCTAAGCGCGCGCACCATCGCCGCCACGTCGCGGCGCGGCGTCTCGAGGTCGCCGTTCCATTCGGACGCGTCGGCCGGCCATGCCGTCCAGATGGCCTTTTGCGGCGCCCATTCCGCGGGTAGGGAGATCACTTGTTCGCTCACGGAAGCTCTCATGAATTCCAGCCTGTGGATGGGCGAAGCCTACTCGGACGCCCAGCTTTGAGGGGCCATCTTCGTATTGAAATTGCCCGCCCAACCGTGCAGCTCACTTCCCGTGACCGGTCCCCAAATTTGTGTCGAAGAATTTGAGCGCCGCGTTGCCGACGGCGTCGTGAATCGTACCGCGGTCAACGCCAGGCGCGTCCTTGCAGGCCTCTGGAAATTCGTTCTTCCCTTCCTCGTCGCATTCATTGACGAAGATCTCGTGGTCAACAGCACCGGGGATGATCGTCAACTCGGCTCCCGGAATGTGCTTTGCGGCGAATTCCGCGTTCTCCTCTGGCGGCGTCTGTGTATCGCCCGCTCCGACTGTGAGGTAAGCCGGAACGTTCAGCTGCTCAAGTCCCGCTTCATCCATGCCGAACGCCTGCACAATTCCGGGCGCCATGGCGAAGACGGCCTTGACCCGCTCGTCTTTCACGTTCAGCGCCGGCTCCGGATCGAGCGGCAGCTCCTCTCTGAGATGTTCCGGCACCTGGGGGTTGTTGCGCCAGCCCTTCTGGAAGGCGAGATATTTCTCTGCGTTGACTTTTGCGCCGCCGAGCCAGAGCGCGGTGAAGCCACCCTGCGAATGGCCGGCAACGCCGATCCGGTCCGGGTCCACATACTTCCCCCAGAACGGGTCGCTCAAGAGAAAGCTGATGTCCAAACTGACATCGACGGGGCGCTGCCACAATCTGTTGGCCAGATACGCAATCGTCGAGTCGTAGGTGTTGGCGTGATAGTGGTAAGGCGCGGCGACGATATAGCCGTGTGATGCCAGGACCTGCGCGAACCAGGCATAGTAGAGGCCGTTGCTCCCGCGCCCATGCGAAAACATGACGAGCGGACGCCTCGTTCCGTCGAAGGCCATTTCGGCGTCTTTGTAGAGATTGAGGTCGGTGAAGAACGGCATGACGAAGGGGGTCGTGGATCCTTCGCGGATAACGGCGGGATAAAACACCGCCAACGCCATGTTCCGGACCCCGTAATGGGTGTCGACATATTCGACCTGCCTGATCCCAACAGGATAGGTGGGCTCCCGCTCGTTCTCCTGTGACGTGGTGGGAAGGACACTGGCCGTCAGGATCGCGCCACCTAGGGCAGCCATGCGAAGGCCGAAAGATTTCAGGCGCGACACTGTGCCAGCAATACGCCTCAATTCGACATCGCATGTCCGCGGTGTCATCTCCCGCGTCATGCCTTCCGTGGGCGGAGCCCGAAGACAGAAATCGTCCCTTTGCCTTTGACCTCCAACTCCCCGAGCGCCTCGCCCTCGAAATCGGATGAGACTTGATCCCAAACGTGCTTCGTGACCGCGACGCTTCCGGGCGCGGATTTATCCGACATGCGTGAGGCGACATTGACGGTGTCTCCCCAGATGTCGAACTGGTATCGCTCCTGCCCGACGACGCCGGCCACGACCGGGCCCGCGTGAACGCCGACCTTAACCTCCCATCCGAGACGGGCGTCGATCAACGTCGATGCCATTTCGAGGCCGCAGCGAACGGCCGATCCGATCGGATCCTTGACCTGCTGGAGCAGCCCTCCCGCGGCCATGAATCCATCGCCGATAGTCTTGATCTTTTCGAGCCCGTGCCGCGCCGTGACCCGCTCGAAAATGACGAACAGGGCATCGAGCCGCGAAACCACATCCTCCGGCTCATGCTTGTCGCAATAGGAGGTGAAATTGGTCACGTCGCAGAATAAAACAGCCACGTTCTCATAGCGTCGCGGGATCACGGTGCCGATGCTGCGAATCTCGTCGGCAGCCTTTTTCGGGAGCAAGGCGTGCAGGAGTTCGTCGGCCTGGTTCTGGGCCTCGCGTGCTTGCGCAAGCGCCGCTCGCAGGGCGAGTTGGGTCTTGACGCGGGCAAGCACGAGCGGCCCTGAGAACGGTTTGTGGATGTAGTCCACCGCCCCCACTTCAAATCCATTTTCCTCGTCCACGGCATCGGTCTTCGCGGTAAGGAAGATGACCGGTATGTCGCGCGTGACCGGATTGGCCTTGAGGCGGCGGCAAACCTCGTATCCGTCCATTCCCGGCATCATGACGTCCAGCAGGATCAGATCGGGCTTTTCCGAAGCCGTTGCGAGCACCAATGCTTTCTCCCCATTGGTCGCAACTTTTGTCCGGTACGCGCCCTTCAGCACGCCGGAAATGACCCCAACATTGGTCGGGGTATCGTCGACGATCAACACCAGCTTGTTGTCCGAGCTCTGTGTCATTCGCTTTTAAGGTTCAAAGACAGGCGATCGGCGATGCCCGCAAGGCATTTGAGGGCGCCCTCGAAATTGAAATCGCCGACCAGCTCGCTCAGGGTCTCGATTTCCGCTCCGGTCAGCACCCCGCACAGATTAGGCCGAGCGTCGACGACAAAGTCGGCGGCCTCGCCGTCGTCGGTTTCGAGCAGCCGTTTCAGCCGGGTGAGCGGCTCGACCACGGTAGCGGGATCGGCGGCAGCGCGGCCGTCGCCGTTAGTCGCGACGTCTTCTGGAAGTGCGCCCCGAATCGCCTCGACCGCCGCGGCCAGGGCAAGCGACAGCGACGTGAGCGCCGTGTCCATGCCCTGCCCGGTCTTGATCGCGGTCTCTGCCTTGGCTGCCGCCTCCGAAAGGGCCGCGGCGCCGAGCGTGCCGGCGGCGCCCTTCAAGGAGTGGGCTGCGCGTTCTGCCGTCGCCGCATCTCCGGCCGAAAGCGCCTTGCGAATCCCTTCGATCGCGCCGGCCTGCTGCTGCGCGAATCTGCGCAACAAAGTCTCGTAACGTTTGCGGTTGCCGCCGGTTCGCTTCAGCGCCGATTTGACGTCGATCCCGGCGATGTCGAGCGGGAGCGCGTCGACGGCATCTATGGTCGCGCCCGGCGCTTTCGCCGAAGCGCGGTCCTTGATCGCTACACCATCGTAGTCCGGGCGCCTGATCCAGCGCAGCAAGACGCCGAACAATTGGTCCGGATCGATCGGCTTGGCGATGTGGTCGTTCATGCCCGCTTCCAGGCACGCCTCGCGATCGGAGACGAGCGCGTTGGCGGTCATGGCGATGATGGGCAGTGTCTGGAAGAGTGGGTCGGACCTGATGACTTGCGTCGCCTCGATCCCGTCCATGACCGGCATCTGCATGTCCATCAGCACGATGTCGTAGTCGTTCTCCCGCACCATCCGGACGGCCTCGGCGCCGTTCTCAGCGAGGTCGACGAAGAGCTCGGCGTCTTCCAGCTGCCCAATGGCGACTTCCTGGTTGATCTCGTTGTCTTCGACCAGCAAAACGTGGGCGCCGCGGGCGCGGTCGATGTCAAAGGAAGGACCGGCCGGCACCGTTTCCGTTCCTCCATAGTCGGCACCAAGGGCAACAATGGCCGTGTCGAACAATATGGAGGACGTCACGGGCTTTATGAGCACGCTTTCGAAGCCGCTCTCCTCGGCTTGCTTCAACACCTCTTCGCGGCCATAGGCGGTCACCATGACCAAATGCGGCGGGGTGTCGAGGTCGGACAAAGCAAGAATGCGCTTGCCGGTTTCGATACCGTCGAGCCCCGGCATCTGCCAGTCGACGAAGACAATGTCGTAGAACTCACCGAGCTGGGCAGCCTGGCGGATCATCTCGATCCCTTCCTGACCGGATGGCGCCTCATCCACGATGAAACGCAAATTCGTGAGCATGCCCGACAACACGGCGCGGGCTTGCGAATTGTCGTCGATGGTCAAGACGCGCCGGCCGCGCAGGTCCGCCTGAAGCAGACGCCGGCGCGGCGTCACCGCGGCCTTGCCGAGCCGCGCGGTGAAGCGGAACGTGCTCCCCTTGCCGAGCTCACTGGTGACCTCGATGTTACCGCCCATCAGCTCTGCGAGGCGCTTGGAGATGGCGAGGCCAAGCCCGGTACCGCCATATTTGCGGGTGGTCGACACATCCGCCTGTTGGAACGCTTTGAACAGCCGCCCAATTTGCTCCTGTGTCAGGCCGATGCCGGTGTCGCTGACCGAGAAGAGGATGAGCTGGCTGTCCTTGCTGTCCTCCAGGACTTGGGCCTTGACGACGACCTCGCCCCTCTCAGTGAACTTGACCGCGTTATTGCAGAAATTGATCAGGATTTGACCAAGCCGTAGGGGATCGCCCCTGAAGAAGGGAGAGACCGATGGCTCGATGTCGAAGATCAGCTCGAGCCCCTTGGCCGAAGCCTTCTCGGAAATCAGGTTGCCGACGTTCTCCAGCACCTTGTCGAGATCGAAGTCGATGCTTTCGACCGACAACTTGCCCGCCTCGATCTTCGAGAAATCCAGAATGTCGTTGATGATGCCGAGCAGGTGCTGGCCGGAATGCTTGATCTTGACCACGTAATCCCGCTGGCGCGGGGCGAGATCGGTCTTTAGCACGAGGTGAGAGAGGCCGATGACGGCGTTCATCGGTGTCCGGATCTCGTGACTCATATTCGCAAGGAATGCGCTCTTGGCTTCGTTAGCTTCCAGCGCCGCCTCGGTCGCCTTCTCGAGGTCCGCTTGCGCCGCGAGCAAAGCCTGCTCCGCGGCCTTGCGCGCATCGATGTTGCTCCACGAGCCGACCACCTCCAGCGGGAGCCCGCTATTGTCGCGAATGAGATGCTGCTCGTCGCTCACCCAGCAATAGAAACCGTCCTTCTTGCGGAATCGGTACTCGGCCAAGTGCTGTCCCGTCTCGAAGAGCTCGGCCTGCTCGGCTTCGACTTGAGCGAGGTCTTCCGGATGGACATGCGCTCGCCAAAAGGCCGCATCCTTCATGTACTCATCGGGCCGGTATCCGAGCATGCCTTGGATGTTGTCGCTGACGAAGGTGGGAGCAAAATCCCCGCTCGCAGCGAAGCTGTAGACGACCGCAGGTGCCGCGCCGAGCAACAGGGACAGCCGTACCTGTGTGCCAGCTTCAGCGTCTTCGGCCTCCTTGCGCCCGGTGATGTCGGTCCACGATCCCACGATCTCAAAGGGCACCCCCTTCGCGTCGCGCACCACGTAATGTTCGTCATTCACCCAGCAGTAGCGACCGTCCTTGCGGCGGAAGCGGTACTCAATGGAGCGCTTGTCGCTCTGAAACATCTGATCGATCCAGGCATCGATGCGAGCGACATCGTCCGGGTGAACCCGGTGCCGCCAAAGGTCAGGGCTTGAGAGATATTCTTGCGGACTGACGCCGAACAACCGGGTGATGCTTTCGCTCACAAAGGTGGGCTCGAAATTGCCGCTGGCCAATCGGCAATAGATCACTGCCGGCGAGGCATTGAGCAGCCGTGACAGACGCGCATGCGCCGACGCTTGCACGTCTGCAACACGTTGGAGCTCTCGTTTCTCTTGCTCACGCGCGGCAGTATTCAACGTCTGCTCGATAATTTCGGCTACGGCTTTCGTATCGATCTCAGTGGGTGCAACGGGCAGAATCCGCAAAAGAGCGGCAGTGGCCGATTCCGCATGTTCCCTGGATCTCGTCATAGGTTGCACCCTCGGAGCCGATAGCTTCGCCTGCCCGTTTTGCAGACGGGAACGGGCATTCTAATCAACAAACAAGCCTGACGGCGAAATCATACCTCCGTCCGCGCTCTGGACCGGCGGAAAATCGGCAGCAAAAGGGCCACGAACCTGCTTGCGAGACCAATCGGGCTTGATAACCCGTACTAAGGGAATTCAGTGTACCTGGCGAGCCATAAGGCGGATGGGCCCACGCCAACAAGGGAATAAGCGCAAGAATGGTGAATATCCTGATCCATCAGTTTCAGCCGGGCGGCGCGGTCGTCGACGAAGGCGCCCTCGAACAATTCCAGAAGCAATGGGCGACCTACCAGAAGCTGGTGGATGCCGACTGCCTCTCCCATAGGGCGGTTGGAACCATCCTTCACGACACCCTCAACCAGACCTTCGCCAAGCCGGTTTCCTTGCTCGACATCGCTTGCGGCGACGCGAGCGAGATGCGGCGAGCGCTGGCCGGCACGAAAATTCATCACTACCACGGGGTCGATCTTTCCGAGCCCGCGCTCGAGCTGGCTGCGAACAACCTCAAGGACATGCCGTTCGAGGTCGAGCTCGACCATCGCGACTTCGTCGAAGCGTTGACTAGCCGGCCCGAGCCCGCCGAAATGGGATGGTGCAGCCTTTCCATCCACCACCTGCAGACGGACGGAAAGCTCCGCCTGATGCGGGCTTTGCGCGACGCTACAAGCAGCCTTCTGATGGTTTACGAGCCGACGCGGGTCGATGGCGAGACGCGCGACGGATATCTGGAGCGCTTCCGGCGCGTCAACCGGCCGGCATGGACCATGCTGGCTGCGGAGGAGTGGGCGCAGATCGACCATCACGTGACCATCTGCGACTTCCCCGAGACGGCGGCTGTATGGCTCGACCTCGGCCGCAGAGCGGGATTTTCCAAAGCCCGGGAGCGTTTCGTCGATCCGGCCGGCTTCTATCGCGTGTTTCGCTACGACCGATAAGCCCGCGCGGGCCAGCGCGTGCTTGCCTGAATGGACTCAAAGAAGCCTCGGCCGAGCCGAGCGGGACTCGACCGAGGCTGGCAACTAATCAGGAGAGATGGAAGCTAGCCGCGGTTTGTGACAGTAGCATCCCGGACGCCAGGCGAAAACGTGGAGGACACGGCGATGGCGAGTCTAAATACATACGCGAACCCCGGAGGGCACGCTCCTCCAAGCGGCCACTCTCACCCGCAGGCACCCTTCTCGCGGTAGCCTGGTCCGAATTTGCAATGCGCTCCCAAAGAGCGCGCGCTTCCGTCACCTATATGCGCGACGCTCCATTCGAGGCGTGAAGCGCGAATCTCTTCAGCTTGGCTGAATCGGTTTCACCGACCGACGCTAGCGCGACGATCGTCGTGGCGAGGCGGCTTCGCGCAGACTTTGCGTCGACGACGTCACCCCGGCTCTTGAGCTCCCGCCATGCCTGCTCCAAGGCGCTGTCCATCAACGCAAGCGTCTCGGGCCGATAGATCTTCGGAAGTTCGTCAAGGCGCATGACCATTCCTCCCTTTCAGGAGTGGGCAAAATGCAACTCTATGCCCCGTCTGGCCTTGGTGCCGATTTTGTTAACTATTATAGCACGTCTGGCCCCGAACGCGAGTCGCTTTGCCGGGAAGCGGTCATTTTGCCGCCCGTAACGCACTTCAGCGGGGTGAGCAAAGGCAAACGAAGGGACCGTCGGTGTACACCTTGCCGACCTCTGCGGGCACGTAGCAGTGCTGTCCGCCCGCGCCGATCATGCCACTTCTGATCTCGGTCGGGGGCGCTCCCTTGACGTGGCCCGCGCAGACAAAGGCGTCCGGGCGGCCGCCGACGGTGACCGGATTCCGGCAGACCGTCTCGCAAGGTAGCCCCGGCGATTGAATCCAGTTGGTGCGAGCTTCCGCCTGTCCGCACCAAACCAACGCCAAAAAACCGAAAAGCAAAGAAAATCGCATCACATCCTCCAATTCGCCATCACCTCGCCAGGCGCTAAAGCCCCTTAAGACCAGGGTGTTAACAAAGAGTTGGGCGGCAATGCGTCCGCCCTTTCGCCCGCGCCCACATTACAGAACGGGAGCCAACAGCTTCTTTACCGCTCCGTAGGGCACAACGCATTAAGCTAACCGCCATGTGCCGTTGCGGGTTCATCGGCCACAAACGCAACACCTTGTCGTCCCATTTCTGAGTAACAAGGTCGCATGCGAAAGGGGAGCCAATCAGACGTGGTTGCGAGGGATAATCCCTCAATCAGGCTAGGCTGGCGTTTCGCAGTCGGGGTTGTGCTTATCGTCGGCGGATATGCTGCATGGTCGCTGATCCCGATGGCGGTCGCCACAGATCTACATCCAGGTGCTAAATCCGCTTACGGCGCTCTTGGGTGCAACGCCGTTTCTGACCAAAGTCGTTGCCGTCGCCCTCATGGGCCGGCCGGCCTATGACTTTTTCAAGCGCAACGTGCTGAAGTCCCTGCGTCTCCCGACGAGCTGACGCGGCCTTCAACCGCCTCGGTTGGTCTGTGCGGCGATGCCATCACCGTATGTGCGGTCGATGTGGTTGCGCCGGGGACGCTTCCCGCTACAAGGATGGTGTTCTGGTTCTGGCTCTCTGTGAAAGCGGTGCTCGCCCATGTCCCTCTCGATGTATCAGGCCTCCGTCCCGGCCTTTCTGCAGATGCTGAACAGCCTGTCCTCCATCTTGGAGAAGGCAGAAATCTTCGCCGCCGAGCGCGAGATCGAAGCGGGAGTCCTGCTTAGCTGGCGGCTCGCCCCCGATATGTTTGCGCTTGTCCGCCAGGTTCAGATCGCCGCGGACTTCGCCAAGGGAACCACGGCACGGCTCGCCGGTGCCGAAGTCCCGAAATATGCCGACGACGAGAAGAGCTTCGCGAGCTGAGGCAGCGCATCGCCAAAACGGTGACCTTCGTGCAGGGTTTCAAGCCGCCGGATATCGACGGCTCCGAGGATCGCGACATCACGCTCTCCGTCGGCGGTCAGGAAATGCGCTTCAAGGGTCAGCCTTACCTCGTGCATTTTGCATTGCCGAATTTCTACTTCCACGCCGCCCGGCAAAAGACCCTAATCATCTGAGCCGGGCGCTTTTCGACGGGCGTCCCCAAGAGCTCAAAGATGTCGCCCTTTATGAGCACGCCTTGCGACTGCTGACGGTGATCAAGGACAATCGAAACGAACGGGTTCACAGCTCCAATGGCTCGGTGCCGATCATGCTTTGGCTGGTGATGTTGGCCGGTGCCCTGGTTACGCTCGGCTATCCTTCGTTTTTTGCGACGCCGAGCCTTACGGCGCAGGTGCTCATGACGGCGGCCCTGGCTATCGGCGCTGACCTTGTTCGTGGGCTGGTGCTCGACTACTGGTTCACGGGGCAGGTGCACATTTCCCCAGCGCCATTCGATCAAGCTCTACAGGAGATGAATCAGTCCCCCCTAGCGCTTAGCGCGGGCGGCGCACGGCGTGGAGGCTCGCCTCCAGCGGAAGCTGCGGGATCGTACCGTACCTAGTCTGCAAAAGCGGCGAACCGGCGATCCTATTCCGCAGCGTCCAGCTTGAACCGATCTGGGGGAAGAACCTCTACCTCTGCCGGCGCAGTCGGAGCGTTGTCGTTCACGGGCTTTACCTCCTCGGCCGTGTAGACCGAGAAAATGCCTGCCAACAGCACCGCGCCCCTCTCGACCTGCATGTCGCCACAATTCACATTGCCTTCGATGCGGCCGGTCGATCGCACGAGCAAGAACTCCTTGACCTCGACTTTCTCGGCCAGAGTGCCGTAGACGTCGACATCCGTCGACACGACATTGCCCTTAATGGCGCCCGTCGGCCCGATGCGGATCGACTGCGCGGTCACGTCGCCCTCGACGATTCCATCCACCACGATGATTTCGGGAACGACGATTGCTCCCTTCACCGTCACGCCGGCACCGATATAGGCGATATTTGGCGCTCCCACGCGAAATCCATTGATCGACATTGGCCTCACTCCCCGCGGCTCGACGGCAGTGGCCGTCATCTGCTTTTTTGCCAGGAACCGCAAGGCTGGATCTCGCGTCGGCGGTTGCAACAGGCATTTGCGCTCTGTCTCCGGTTTGCACAGCTTGCGGGCCGCTTATTCACACCGCTGGTTTTGCCTAGCCGGCTCGTCCCCATGGGAATTCCTGCCGGAGGCGAGTTGGACGTCACATCTGTTATGTTTGGGCGTCTTTGAATGGAGCCATCCCCTTGCCGCTGCCGCCGGGGCTTTCAAGCATTGAGTTCGAGAACGCCTGCAAGGAGCTGCGCGCCCTTGTCGGCGACGATTGGGTGATGACGCGCGAGGATCGGCTCGCAAGCTATGCCGATCCCTATTCACCCGGCCTCGCCGGCCAGCACGCGCCGTCCGGCGCGGTCCTTCCCGCCAGCGTGGACGAGATTCGCGGAGTGCTGGACGTCGCCAACCGCCACGGCCTGCCCGTTTGGACCGTCTCGCTCGGGCGGAATTTCGCCTATGGGGGAGCGGCCCCCTGTCTCGGCGGGTCGATGATCCTCGACCTCAAGCGGATGCAGCGCATCGAGGTCGATGCCGAGCTCGCCTACGCCTTGGTCGAGCCAGGCGTCACCTATCTCGACCTCTACAAATTCATTCAGGACAAGAGGTACGGATTGTGGATCGACTGCACCGATCCCGGCTGGGGCAGCGTGCTCGGCAACACGCTCGAGCACGGTATCGGCTACACGCCATACGGGGATCACGCCGGCCATCAATGCGGCATGGAGGTTGTCCTCGCCAACGGCGAAGTCCTGCGCACGGGGCTAGGCGCGATGGCCGGTAATCCCGCCTGGCCGCTATACAAATATGCCTTCGGCCCGACACTCGACGGCCTCTTCATGCAATCGAATCTCGGTGTGGTCACCAAGATCGGCGTTTGGCTGATGCCGGCGCCGGAGCTTTTCGCCGCGGTGGAAATCATGTTTCGACGTGAAGAGGACATCGTGCCGATGATCGACACCTTGCGTGGGCTCCGTCTCGACGGCACCGTGCCCACCGCGACCATCGCCAACTGGATGCGCATCGCCGCAGGCAACACGACGCGATCCGAATGGTATGACGGCAAGGGTCCGATGCCCGAAAATGCGATCCAAAGGCTGATGCACAAGATGGGAATCGGCTATTGGGGCATTCGGTTTGGCCTCTATGGACGAGAACGGGTGGTGGCCGAGAAGCTGAAACTCGTTGAGACGGCGTTCTCCCGCATTGACGGGGCCTACATCGACGTCGCCAAATACCGGCGCGGCGTCAAGATCGCGCCTGAGCATGCAACGCTCGCCGGAATCCCGAGCGTCGACCTAATGTCGCTCAATTGGCTTGGCGGGGCTGGGGGCCATATCGAATGCCCCCTGGTCGTACCGATGCAGGGTGCGGCATTCCTCGAGCTCTATCGACGGCGCACGGAGCTCTTCCATGCCGAGGGGTTCGACAATTATTGCGGGCTGACCACCACCACGCCGCGCTGCTTCATCAACACCGGCTCCATCATTTTCGATCGCAACGACGCGGAGCAATGCGAACGGGCGCGGGCGTTGGGGAAGACTTTAATCGAGGACGCGCACAAGCGACGCCTCGCCGGCTACCGCGCCCACATCTCCGAGATGGACCTCGTGGCGGCGCAGTTCGACTTCAATGCGCATTCGGCGATGCGCACCTATGAGCGGCTGAAGGACGCGCTCGATCCGGAAGGTATTCTCTCGCCGGGAAAGCAGGGTATCTGGCCGAAGGCGCTGCGGAAGGAGAAGGATGTGGAGGGGGAAGCGCCGTGAGGCGACGCTCCGTTTGGCCCCCCGGGTCGCCGCCACTGGACCGAAGAGAGCTGCTCAAGCTTGGGTCGGCTGCGGCGCTTGCCATGCTCGCGGGGGCTCGCGCGAAATCTTTTGCGTCCGCCGCGCCCGCGCGCGGCGCCGACGCGATGCTCGCCGTCGCCGACACGCGCTACAGCGATAGCCTGAGCTTCGCATATAGCCTGCAACAAGGGGGTGCGGAGGTTTTGCCCCTTGGTTCGGACCTGGCCGGACTCTGGTTCGATGCGATCCAGCCGCGGCTGCAAGGGAGCATCCGGGGACTGGCCGGGCTCACGCTTGCGTCCGACCTGTTCGCTCTGGAGCGTTTAGCTGAAAGTTCAGGCGCTCTGACGCGCTATGTCGGCTACCATGACTGGCGGTGCCAGCCAGGCTCGGCTCATAGGCTATCAAGCTCGATCAAGCTCGATGAGGTCGCGGGAGCTCTCGCCGGCGGTGAGGAGCATTGGGCGGCAAGGCTCGGCGAGGCGCTCGCCTCGGCGGCCGAGCGGGCTCAAGGCAGGGAGGAAAGACGCCTGGTAATCAACTGTCCCCCCGCGGTAGACAGCCCACGATTCTTCGTCTCCTGGCTGATGACCTGGAGCGCTTGAGACGCGCTTCGGCTAATGCGCCCAGCGGCGCGCCGGCGGAGACGCTATGAGCATGCCCGACTGCGCGTCTTCCGGCAGGAGCCTGGCGATGACGCCCATGGCAAGCTCGACCGAGATCTCGCTCCCGCCGCACTCCTTGAGCTGATCGCGCAGCCAGCCATAGATCTCCTCGTCGCCGGCCTTCAATCCGGCGGCGATCTCCTCGAACATTTGTGTCAAAGACCCAGTTGCCATAGCCCCCCTCCATTGTGCCTGCCTTAGGCAGGCACATGGCAGCCAAACCTCCTCTACGCTCTCCTGTGGAAGCCGCCCCTCCGACTCAGGATGATACCGGGTAATGCTGCAACTGCGAAGAGTTCTCGCGGCAACAGTCCAGCTCGAAAATCCGGGAATTCAGTCGCTTTGGCGCCCACGATCGACGAAGGACAGTGGCTTCCGCGCAACAGTCTCGACATTCTCGATGGGGAGCTCGGCCATGGGCACGCGCCCATAGGCTCCCGGCACTGGCTGGGGCTGGCAATAATGCCGTCCTCCGCCCGCGTTGGTCTGGAGCAGGTCAAGATGGAAGTGGTTGGCGTGGAAGGCGTCGCTGCCCGGGCCGAGCACCGTGTAGAATTCGGCACAGGCGCCGGCAAACACCTGCTGAAGGAAAGCCCGCTCCTGTGGGGCCCCGTGCCACCAGCCTTGGGCTACTCCGATTTCACGGCCATCGGCCAAGCGGAAGCCCGCCACATCGAGCGCATTACCGAAGGCATGCTCCGAAAGCTTGGCGCCGCTGATATTGTCGCGGGTGCGGCAGCCATAGGATGCGATCTGCCGGAGCCCCACCACGCGCTCGCGGAAATAGACCTGCGCTGCGGGCTGAACCCACTGTTGCACCCAGCGATCGGTGGCGGCCGTCATTGGGCAGTCGAGCGTCGCCGACGGGTCGATCACAACGCTGCCGTTCACCGCGGCGCTGACCTTGAAGGGGTGCTCGAGGCCGCAGGAGCCCCTCCCGCCCAGCGGGGCCATGGGTTGCACGAAGGCCGACGGCCTAACCTCGCCGCTCGCCAGGCACGCCGCGTCGGCCTCACCCCGCCACAGCGCGCGTGGCTCGGAATAGGGATTAAAGGCGCAGGCGGCAATGCCTGCCAAGACCGCCATGCTTGCGGCTAGATACGCGACCCGGATTCCCATGCCTCCTAAAATGCGGGAGGGGCGTGAACAATCTTTCAATGCCGATGAAGGGGAGCGGGCTGCGGCCCTGCGGCGCAGCCGCGAAGCAAGAAGGGCCGCCCCCCAACCGGGAAGCAGCCCTTCCATTGTCGACCGCGGTCGCTTCGGACCGCTATGAAGCGTCGCTTAGCCGACGCTAACCTCGCAAGAGACGAGGGTCCAGGTCATGGGCGCCGGCGACCGCGGCGTAAGACAATGAGACACTGGATCACCTCCTTTCGATTGTTGCTGGGATGAGACCATATAGGGCACGAATCGAGTTGAGGGAAGGCCGGCTAGGAGACGCGCGTCGAACGCTCCACCTCTATTGCGTGCCCTCAACATAGGTGAGCTGCACCTGCATCGAGGTCGTCTTAGGCGGCACCTTCATATAGAGCGTAGCGTTCTCGGGAACGCCGTTCGGGTCGGCGGCATCGCAGGGCGGCAGCTTGAACAGCTTGTCGACCGGCCCATCGCCAAGCCGGTAACGCACCTCGCTTATGGCGCAGCGATAGGTGACGAGTTGGGTGAAATAGACGGTCATCCCTTGCCATTCGCGAAACGCAATCCAGCTCGTCCAGAATTGCTCGAGCAGCTTTTTCTGCTCATCCACGAGCGCCGCGTCGGATCGAAATTGATCGGCACGATGTCGGCCTGCTCGCCGCGCTTGTCGCGCCAGGTGACGTAGATCGTGGTCTTGCCCTGGTCAGGCGGCATCTCGAAAGAGGTCTGCGGCATGCGCGCCCCTGTGCGCTGGTCGAGCGCGTCGAGGAAACCTCAATCGGTGAAGGCGCCTTTATCCCCGATGCGATAGCCGAACTGGGTCGCGGCCTCGGGCAGCGCGACACATTCACCATCCAGCCGCTGTTCGACCGCGTGAAGCTCGCCAGCGGCTGGGGATTTGACGGCAACGCCGCGAGCTTCTGCTCCGGCTGCGGCAACACGCTTGTCCCCCCGCCTTCTTGCAGCCTGTCCACTTGGCCTTTGGCGGTGGCAGCTCCCTCAGGCGTCAGATAAAGATCGCCGATGATCTGGTCGTAATAGGCCGGCACTTGGACGTGATCCACCTTGGCCGCGAGCTCGCGCACCTTGCTTTGCGTCTGCTTGGCGATCTGCACCATCGAGAGGCCGGGCTGTTCCATTTCCTTGAGCAGCGTGCGCGTGAACACGGAATTGGGATCGGCGTCGGCGTCGCTCAAGCGGTCGAGCGCCGACTGCCCCTGCCGCGCGGAGAACAGCACGAACATGCCTTCGGCGGGGTCTATGCGGGTCAAGCCACGCGTGAGCCCGATGCCGCGTCCGGTCTTTAGCGCGAAAGGATTGTCGCGGCAGGCGTCGAGAATCAGGATCACGGTCGCCGCGCCCTTCTGCTGGAACTGGGCGGAAAGTCCGCTTGCCGCGAAGGACGCATCGCGTACGAGGCCCTCTTCGTCGGGACCCGCCGCCGGCACATCGACCGGCAAGAGGTAATTCGTGCCGTCCACGGCAAAGCCATGGCCCGCGAAATAGAACAGCACCGTGTCGCCCGCGCTCACCTTGTTCTCGAGCTCGACCAGCGCGCGGCTCATGGCGCGGCGGCCCACATTTTGCGCGGAGACCACTTCGAAGCCGAGCTTGGCCAGCTCCTCAGCCATCGCTTTAGAGTCGTTCACCGCCTTTTGCAGCTGCGGCACGTTCTCGTAAGCGTTGTTGCCGATCACGAGCGCCACGCGCTTGGCGGCCTCGGCCGGGGCAGTCGCGAGGAGCAGTACCATGGCGCAAATGAAGACCGTGGCTCGGCGCGCTGGGGCTTGCGTCGCACGCGCCGCCCGAGATGCGCTCGACATGCAAATTCCTCCATCTGCCCGCGGCTCGGGACCAAAGCCTATGCCGACCCATCGCCCGTCGGCAGGCCCGGGAGTGACGACGCAACCTCTTCCGACAGGGGTTACGCGAGGAACAGCAGCAGGAGTCCGGTGCCGACCAGCGCCAAGCTCCAGGCCAGATCGAGATTGATCCAACCGCGCCGCAAGAACCCCAGGCCTACCCACTCATAGACAATGAGGGCAATGGCGCCGGTGAAGATGAGCATCGCCAAGGTGTGCACGGCAACGGCGAGCGAGGCGATCCACAATGAGTGAGATGCGGGCATGGCGTGCATATGCGGCTGTGACATATCCATCTGCAGAGGCATCATCGCAGGGATGAGCATCAGTCCTGCTCCATGCGCGGTCGCCATCAAGAACGACCAAAGTCCAAGGCCGAGCATTCCTGTCTTAAGGCCGATGCGGACCCGATGCCGATGCGGATAGAGCATGCTGTAGACACCCAAGGCGATCAGCAACAACCCTGAAAGCAGGCGTAGTGCCGCTTGGTCGATCACCGCGCCGAGAACCGTCACCGCATAGACGACCAGCGCGATCGCGATCGCATGACCGATGGCGATGGGAATGAGAGAAACAAGCACGACGGCACGGCTTTGCCGGTACAGGCCAAGGGCGACGGCGAACAACCAGCCCATGGCGGGATTGAGGCCGTGAAATGCGCCGAGCCCAATCAGCAGCAACCACGGCCAAGGCTCGGACATGATCGTTGCTGGGGGGCCTTACCGGTTTGGCGTCAAGATCAGAGGTAGCAATAGGAAATCAGGGATAGCAAATAGGAATCTAGAGGAGCAGTCGCCACTCTCGCGTCCGGAACGTCCCGTTTCGGGGCGAACGTCGCCATATAAGCGAGGGTTTCGACGGATGCTTTGGCCGCCAGGCGTGGCGAGGGGTAGAATGTGGCGTCGGGCGTCCATCGTGCCATTGAGGTGCTCCCGGAAAATGGACGCCATCTTCGCCGCTAACCCCGGGTTCGACAAGTCGACTTAGGAAGGGCTTGCCACCGAGGCTGACGTCTGGTTTCGGACTTGAGCTACAGGCCGAGCGCCTTGCGCGCCTTCGCCGTGATCGACTGGCGAGTCGAGAAGAAGCCTTCCCATGGATCGCTCTTCTGGGCCTTGAGCCGAGCGGGGAGCGTCTTCAGATTGTAGGGGCTCGCGAGCTTGAGGCCTTTCAGCTCGTCCCAGCGGAGCGGGCAGGCCACGGGGGCGCCTTTGCGCGCGCGGGTCGAGTAATTGACGATCGCCGACCCGCCACGCTGATTGCGCAAATAGTCGACGAAGATTTTCCCGCCCCGCGCTTTCTTCGCCATGTTCGCCGTGTAGCGGTCGCCCCGTGCCGACACAAGCGCGTCGGCGATCGCCTTGGCGAAGGCCTTCACCTCGTCCCAGCCCTGTTTCGGCGTGATCGGCGCCACGACGTGCAGGCCCTTGCCACCGGTGGATTTGAGGAAGCTCTTCAGGCCGAGATCGGCGAGGAAGTCGCGCACCTCAATCGCGGCCGCCTTGAGCACGTCGAGGGCGAGCCCCTCATCGGGGTCGAGGTCGAAAACGAGTCGGTCCGGCTCGCTGATATGCGCGAGCGACACGCCCCAGTCGTGAATCTCCAACGCGCCGATCTGCACGAGCCCGAACAGCCCCGCCTCGTCGTCGATATAGAGGTATTTCTGTTTGCTCTCGCCGCCCGGAATCGCCACATGCTTGATGTCGGCGCTCATGCCCTTCATGCCGTGGCGCTGAAAGAAGCACTCCCTGTCGCACCCCTCTGGGCAGCGCACGAGGCTGATCGGGCGGTTTGCCACATAGGGGAGGATGAAGGGGGCGACGGCCTCGTAATAGCGGGCCAGATCGAGCTTGGTTAGCCCGAGATCGGGATAGAGCACCTTGTCCGGACTGGTGAGCGTGATGCCGGCGAACACGGGATCCCCTTTCGTCTTCGATGGGCCAGGGCGCGATCGCAGTTCCTCCGGCTCCCGCTCCCGTGCATCATCGTCGCGTTTAACCTCTGCCGCGGGCTTATCCTCGCGCAAGCCCTGAAAGCTCGGATGGCGCAGGCGGCCGTCCCGCGTCCACTCCGTATAAGCCACCTCGCAGACGAGCTTGGGGCTAAGCCACACCGCATCGCGTCGCTCGATGGCCGGCACCTCGACAAAGGGCGAGCTGCTCCGCTCAAGCGGCTTGAAGCGCTTGGCCAGCCTGTCGAGGTCGGGGCTGGAGAAGCCCGTGCCCACCTTGCCGGCAAAGACCAGTCTGCCATCGTCGAAGGTGCCGACCAGGAGCGAGGAGAAGGCGCGGTCCTTGGCCGTGGAGCGGCTACAGCCGCCGATTACGAATTCGGCGCGCTTCACGCATTTGATCTTGAGCCAGTCCTTTGTCCGGCCGGAGACGTAGGGCGAGTCCACGCGCTTCGACACGACTCCCTCGAGCCCTGCGGCACAGGCCTCGCGAAAAAATTCGCGGCCCGAGCCTTCCACATGGTCGGAATAGACGAGCCAGTCCGGCAGGGATTTTGCGGTCAGCAACTGCGCAAGCCCCGTCTTCCGCTTGGTCAGGGGCTGCGTGCGCCAATCCTTGCCGTCGAGAAACAGCTGGTCGAAGAGAAAATAGCGGAACGCCGGATGCGGTGTATCGATATGCTCCTGCAGCGACTTGAAGTCGGTGACCCCGGAAGCGAGCACGAAGGCGATTTCGCCGTCGAGCAGCGTGTCCTCGCAAGGCAAGCTCTGCAACGCCTTAGCGATCGCCGGAAAGCGCACGGTCCAATCGAGACCGCTCCGGCTGAACAGGGTGATGTCGTCTCCGCTTTTCCGCGCGATGATGCGGTAGCCGTCATATTTGACTTCGTGCAGCCATTTCTCGCCGTTCGGCACCTCGTCTGCGAGGGTGGCGAGCTCGGGGGGGACGAATTCGGGTTCTACCGCCCTTCGGGTTTTCGGCGCCCGCTTGCCAATCCAGCGGGAAGCTTTGGCTTCAAGCTTTTTTTTTGAGCCTTGGAACTCCAGACGGGCACGTCGCCCGTCTCGATCTCCTGCATGCTACGCCCGCTCTTCACGCTCGTATCGTAGGTTTCCGTCGGCTCATCGCCGTCATGAGCGTACTCGTCGCGTTTCTTGATCAACAGCCAGTTTTCGCGGCCCCGGTCTTCTTTGCGGCCCTTCATGCGCACAAGCACCCAGTCGCCCTTGAGCCGATCCCCGTGCAGCCTGAATTTGATATCGCCTTTGAGGAGGCCCTCGTCGGGGTCGCCGATCGGCTCCCAGGTGCCGCGGTCCCAGATCATCACCGCGCCGCCGCCATACTCGCCTTTGGGGATCACGCCCTCGAAGCCGCCATATTCGAGCGGATGGTCCTCGGTCATGACCGCGAGACGCTTCTGGGTCGGGTCGAGGCTCGGGCCCTTGGTCACGGCCCAGCTCTTCAGCACCCCGTCATGCTCGAGCCTGAAATCGAAATGGGTGCGGCGCGCCGCGTGCTTCTGAATGACGAAGCTGTTTCCGGTCTTGCGCCCGCGCTCGGGCCCAGGTTCGGGGGTCTTGCTGAAATCCCGCTTGGCCCGGTATTCCGCAAGCGTGTCGGCCGCCTTGGTCCGCGCCATGGCCTAGGCGGATTTTCTCTTCGGCGTCGCGCGCACAGTCTTCTTCGCCGATCCGGAACGGGACGAGGCGGCAGCCCCCTTCTTGCTCTGCTGAGCCTTGCTCGGAGGAGCGGCTTTGCCCTGCTGCTTTACGCTCTTCTTGAGCGCATCCATGATGTTGATCACCTTGGCGGTGCCGGGCTCCGCGGTCACGATCGCGGGCGCGCGGTGCTCGAGCTTGGCGTTGATCAGCTCCCAGACCGCCTCGGTATATTCGTCCTTGAACTTCTCGGGCTCGAAAGCGCCCGACTTCCGCTCGATCAGCTCGACGGCGAGGTCGAGGGCCTCCTTGTCGACCTTCACCTGGGGCACTTCCTCGAAGAAGCTGTCCGCCGACTTGACCTCGTTGGCGTGCCGCAGGATCTCGAGCAGCAGCCCGCGCCCGCAGGGCTTCAGGGCCACGATATTGCCCTGGCCGCGCAGGATCAGCTGTCCGACACCGATCTTGTCGGCCTGCTGCAGGGCCTTCTGCATGATGACGTAGCCCTCTTCGGCGGCGTCGCCATCCGGCAGGAGGTAATAGGGCTTCTCGAAGTAGCGCGGATCGATCGCGCTAGAATCGACGAAGCGCACGAGCTCGATCGTCTGCTTGCTCTCAAGCTTCAGCTCGTCGATCTCCTTCTGATCGAGCAGCACATATTTCCCCTTTTCATACTCGAAGCCCTTGGTGATTTGCTCATTCTCGACGGGGCCGACGCCGGGCGCCACTTTCTGATAGCGGATGCGCTTGCCGGATGGCTCGTGGATCTGGTGCAACTCGATGCGCCGCTCGGTGCTGGTGGCGGGGTAAAGCCGGACCGGGATGGTGACGAGCGAAAGCCGCAAGTTTCCTGTCCAAAAGGCGCGGGGTGCCATACGCTAGAACTCCTCTAAAGCACGCGCGAGCGCGGATCCTTCGACCGCGGGCCTAGTATAGCCTGAAACGATGTAGCTTCGACCGCGGTTCTTGCACCGGAAAGCGATGCCGGGGGTCACTTCCCAACTTTATATCCATTCTCGTTAAGCATGCGTTCAAGCGCCTCGGGAAAGCTCAGGCGCGCCATTGTGCCTGGGTAGGCGCCCGGGTCGTCGAGCGGCCTGTCGCACACGTCGAGCCCCCAATTGGAAGCGCGGTCATAATGGCGAGCATCAACTTCCAGGCCTCCTTGCCCTCGCCGAGCAGGATCTTCTCGCCGACATAGCCGGCCAGGAAGCCGTTCGATACCCGCTTCGGGACCTGGACAATTTATGGGCTCCTCGTCGGCAATTGAGGCTCGCGCTGGTGGGCGCATTTCGCTTATTCTAACTCGCCAGCGATCGGGCTTCCCACTATCAACACGCTCTGTCCCCGGCAGGACGACCAGTGGCCCGGACCGCAGCCCGATTGCGGGCTGCGGAGGGCCCCCGGCTGGGGGTTCGTTTTTCGGGGGTCACGGGAACGCAAACTGTCTTCAAGGCTTAGTCAGTCGATGAGCGATATCAATCTCAGGCCCGAACCCAGCGCTTGTGCGCCGGCGGTGGTCATCACCGGGGCCACCGAGGGCATCGGCCGCGCGCTGGCCGAGGAGTTCGCCCGCGACGGTCACACCCTTGTCCTTGTCGCTCGCGACGAGGCGAGCTTGGCGCGTGCCGCGACGGAGCTCTCGCGCAAATATGGCGTCCAGGTTAGGGTAACGGCCCAGGACCTGAGCACGGTGCAAGGGTGCGCCGGCGTTGAGCAGGCCTTGCGGCGCTTTGGCGTCTATGCGGATATCCTCGTCAACAATGCGGGGATCATGTCCTCTGGCTTCTTCCAGGATGAAGACCCTGCCACCATACGGCGCCTCATCGACCTCGACGTGCGGGCGGTGGTGGACCTCACCCTTCGCTTTCTGCCCGGTATGGTTGCGCGCCGTCGTGGCGGCGTGCTCAATATTGCGTCCATGATGGGATATATGCCGGTGCCCTATCAGGCGGCCTACGCTGCCTCCAAGGCCTTCTTACTGTCCTTCAGCAAGGCGCTCGCCTACGAGACCATGGGCACTCGTGTACGGGTTTCGGTCGTGGCCCCAGGTGTGGTGGCAACCGGGCTCCATGCCAAGGCGGGGTCGCAGAACTCCCGCTACCTCGTTCTGATTCCCACCATGACCGCCAAGCAGGTGGCGCAAACCGCCTATCGGCGGTTCAACCGCGGTTGGTCCGTGATCTTGCCGGGCCTCTTCAACAAGCTCGGCGCGCTTGCCGTGCGCTTCGTGCCCGATTATCTACTCGTGCCGCTGATGGGCTGGTTCTTCAGGGTGCGAGATGATGAACGGCGCGTGCTAGGTCCAGGGGCGGTTACCTCAAACAAGGCTGAAAACAAGCGTTCGCCGGAGCCCGCGCGGCTGGAAACCACGGAATAGGCGTCCTTGCCGCCATCCACGAACGCCTCTCGTGGAGATCGGTTTGCGTGCCCATGAAATTTCTTTCACTACTCATTTCTATAGGAATAGCCCTCTACCTCGTCAGATCGATTCAAGGAAATAGATTGTCGGCATGTCCACAACCCCAGCCCTTCGTCATAGCTTCCTTAAGAGCGGCGGAAGCAGCGAAGTCCTTGGCCATCTTCGTGTCCTTGGTATCGAAGACGACCACGATCTCGCTCTTATTGCTGTTGGCGGAATGGTAGACCCGCGGATTGCTAAGGCCCGCTGCTTTCTGCATTTCGGCATGCCCACCGAAGATGGGGCGCCACTGGCCGTAGTCCCTCACCTTATGACGGATGATCATCATGCCCATGGCATCTCTCCTTCTGCTTTCCGTTAAGCATATAGGAGGCGATGGCATGATGCGAAGGCACTGCCTGAAGAGGACCTCCGCGCGTTGCATCAAATGGTGCGCAACCATCCTCGATGAGGCCACAAGCTTCTTAAGAAGAGGGCGAGCCTCAGCTCTCATCACCAAAGGCTCACCAAGCGGCACTCCGGAATTCAAAGGGCGCGCCTGGAAGCTAGCCAACGACAAGGCGCGCGAGCTGGGGTGGATCGTCTAGCCCCCTTCAATAGCTCGACTGACGCCCGTTCGCCTTCCCGGCTCAAAAAACCTCACGCCCAACACCCTTTCGTCCGCCAATGGCTTCCTGTTGGCTTCTGGGCACGCTGGTGACACGGCGGTGACACGTGGACCGCAAAGGAAAGGGGCACCAACGCATGGCCCCATAAATTTCAAGCAAATTCCTTTGGTGATTGGTGGAGCCGAGGGGGATCGAACCCCTGACCTCAGCAGTGCGATTGCTGCGCTCTCCCAACTGAGCTACGGCCCCCGGAAACAGGCGCCATTTAGGGATTGGCCTTCCGGCCTGTCAAGCGAGCCCCAGAGGAAGCAGACGCAAGGCTTGCTCTCGTCACCGCCTCTCCGCTAGATGATGCACCGTCCGAGGAGGGGCTTCATGGGTCCATTGATCGCTTTCGTCATTCTCGTCATCGACCTCTATATCTGGGTCGTGATCGCTAGCGCGATCTTGAGCTGGCTCGTTGCCTTCAATGTGATCAACACGAACAACCGGTTCGTGCTCATGATCGCCGAAATGCTGTACCGGCTGACGGAGCCAGCGCTTCGCCCGATCCGCAATATCCTGCCCAATCTCGGCGGCATCGACATCTCGCCCGTGATCCTGATCCTGTTCCTGCTGTTCATCCGGGACGTGGTCCTGCTCGGCTGGATTCTGCCGGCCGTCCAGCCGTCCGGCGGCCTTTGAGTGCAGCAAGCCTAAAGATCAACCTTCGCCGCTCCGGCGCTGGCGTCACGCTGCCCGTGCGGTTGACGCCGAAGGCGAGCCGCGACGAGATCGTGGGGCTTGAGGATTACGCGGGCGATTGCGCGCTCAAGGTTCGCGTGCGCGCGCTTCCCGAAAGCGGACGCGCCAATGCGGCGCTCGAAACGCTCATCGCGCGCTGGCTCAAACTTCCGCCCTCGAGCGTGAAGGTCGCGCAAGGCGGTAAGTCGCGGTTGAAACAGGTTGCGATCGAAGGCGACGCCGAGACCCTTTTGAGCCTGATCGCCACCCGTCTTGCCACGTTCGACAGACTTGGCTGACTTTTCGGGCACGTGCCGAGCGTAGGGCTATCTGGCCTTTACGCTTGACGTGATGGAGGCGATCAACCCGGAAGCGGTGGCGAATGCATCGTTGCGATCCTTGATCCCGTGCCGACGCGCGATCCAGCCAAAATCCGTGTACACCGCCCAGACGTCTCCCTTCTCATCCTCATGGACGAGGAGCCTGACCGGCCAGTCGAGCCCTGCCGCGGGTTCGGAGGTGAGGAACAGCGTTCCGAGCGGCGGATTGCCGAACACCAGCAGCGTGGACGGGCGCAGCTTGACGCCAGCATCTGAAGCGAGCTTTGACTGATCGATCTCGGAGAAGAACGGGATACCCTTCGCCGCGATATCCATCTTCAGCCGCTTTAACGTCTCGGCCATGGGGTAAGCGCTCTTCACGCGGAAGACGCCTTCGTCCTGGGCTGCAAGCTCCGACTTGGTTGCGAACCTGGACTGTCTCCTCTTGGCTGCTCGTGCGAGCGAGGCCGTATCGGCCCCATGCCAACAATGGAGAATTTGGTCGTCGAGCTGAAATGCCGGGTGGCTTCCAATTCGATAGCGAAGTGGTATGTCACGAAACCCGCGTGTCGGGGGCATTGGTCGGCTCAAGGCCCAGCTGGGGTCTGTCGCGCCAAAGCCCACGCTATCTCCTCGCTGATGGCGATAGCGGCGGCGCGGGGGTCCGGCGCGGCCGTGATCGGCCGGCCGACGACGAGATAGTTGGCGCCGGCGGCAATGGCGATTGCTGGGGTAACAATCCGCGCCTGGTCATGGCTCGCCCCGCCCTCAGGCCTGATGCCGGGCGTGACGATGAGAAATTCGTCGCCCTCGGCTTCGCGGATCGCCGCCGCCTCTTGCCCCGATGCGACGACGCCATCGAAGCCCGCTTCGTTCGCAAGCATGGCCCGATGCAGGACAAGCTCGGCAGGCGCATGGTCGATGCCTTGCTGCACAAGGTCCGCGGCCCCAAGATTGGTCAGCACGGTCACGCCGAGCAGCTTGAGCCCGCTTTCCCCCCGGCCGCGCATAGCCGCATCGAGCGTCTTCCGGTCCACCGCATGCACGGTGAGGAAATGCGCGCCCGTGGCCGCAACCGCGGCTGTGGCGCGCTCGACCGTCGCCTCGATATCGAGCAGCTTGGCATCGATGAAGACGTGAGCGCCTCGGTCCACGAGCTCGCCAGCAAGCGCAAGCCCGCCGGCGAACAAGAGCTCGAGCCCGATCTTGTAGACGCCGACGCTATCGCCGAGCCGGTCGATGAGCCCCCGCGCCTCCTCGACGCTTGGCACGTCGAGCGCGACGATCAGCCGGTTCTTGGCGGCGGTCATGGGGATGCGGATTTCCGCGCGGCGACGGCGAGCGCCTCGACCACGCCTTTGAGCGCCGCTTGTAGCGCCTTGTCCTTCAGGCCGCCGTCCTCCTCGAAGGCGTCGCCCGCGCGCGGCAGGGCGAGCTGCTGCGGGATCACCGTCGCGCCGATGCCGACCTCGAGGATCTGGCGGAGATGCAACAGGCTGCGCATGGCGCCATAATTACCGGGCGACGCCCCGCTGATGGCGAAGACCCGGCTGCGATAGACTTCGAGTCCAGTCTCGCCCTTGCCCCTGACCCGCGTCACCCAGTCGAGCGTGCTCTTGAGCAGCGGCGTAACCGAGGAATTGTATTCCGGGCTCGCGATGAACACGCCCTGATACTCGGTCAGCAGCGCTTTGAACTCGGCCGCCTTCAGCGGCGGCCCCTGCTCGGCCTCCAGATCCCCGTTATAGAGCGGCATCGGATAATCGGTGAGATCGACGAACACCCCCTCGATGCCGTTGGCCGAGGCGATGTGTTGCGCGAGCCGCGCAAGCTTCTTGTTGTAGGACCCTTGGCGCGTGCTGCCGGCGAAGAACAATATCCGCATCAATCCGGCTCCGGTTAAGGCCACGCGACAGACTTATCCGGCAAGCCGCACGCTCGCAAGCGAAGCGCGTGCCGGCTTAGGGGGTCTCAGGATTGCTCGACCCGAACAGGGCGCGGAGCGGGACGATGGCCGCGGCCGCAAGCGGCGTTGCCAGTGCCAAGCCAAGGATGCCGAACAGGGCGCCGAACACGAGCTGGTTCAGGATCACCACGGCCGGCGGCAATGACACCGCGCGCGCCTGGATCAAGGGCGTGAGCAGGTAGCTCTCCAGGAACTGCACGACGGCGTAGAGCCCGGTGACCCACAGCGCAAGCGTGAAGCTTTCTCCACCCGCCACCAGCACCATGGGCACGGCGCCGATGATCGGTCCAAGGTAAGGGAGGAAGCCCGCGAGCCCGGCGAACAGCGCAAGCACGAAGGCGATCGGAACGCCGAGGATCAAGAGGCCCACATAGGTGACGCCGCCGATCACGGCCATGGCGATGCCCTGGCCAATGAGCCAGCGCCGCAGCAAATCGCCGGTCTCATAGAGCATGGTTGTCGCGTCGCTCCGCCGGCCTTCAGGAGCGATCCGCGCCACGAGCTGGACGTAGGTGTGGGGGTCGGCGGCAAAGTAGATGCCAAAGAACAGAACGATCAGCAACGCGCTGGCGACGCCGAAGAGCACGACGGCGACCGAGGTCGCTCCGCTGGCGATGCCCCATGGACTGAACTGGCTCAACAGCTTGGTGATATCGACGTTCTGGAAGAGGTTCCGCTGATCGGCCGCGTTGACGATTTCGTGTGTCAAACTGGTGACGCCGGTGGCAATACTCGTCGCCAGCTGCGTGACCTGCTGGGCGATGGTCGGCCCCGAGGTGGCGATGACCACCACGAAGAAGGCCGTGATCAGCGCCACGACGATGGACAGCGCCGCGAGAGGCGGGAGCGGGGTAATCCGGGAAAGCGCGCTGCTCGCCCCATGGAGCACGATCGCAAACAGAATGCCGGCGAAGCCGAGAAATATCGCCGTCCGCGCGTACCAGAGCGCGGCAGCGACGACCAGCACCAGGACCACGCCGACCGTGGCCCGCATGGCCGTATGCAGGACCGGCCGCGTCAAGCCTTGCGCCTGATTGACGATGGGGCTTTTGAGGGTTGTCGCGCCGTCGGTCATGGCGATCCCGATCATGTGGCGCTCATTTAAGCGGAGAGCGCAGGCGAGGCTACTCTACGCCAAAGCTATGCAAAAGCGGTGAGTGCTGCAGGCGTCACTCGCCCTCGAAAAATTCCTTCACGCGGGCAAAAAAGCCTGTCGATTCCGGGTTGGTGTTCGCGTTGGAGGCGTTCTCGAACTCCTTCAGCAGCTCACGCTGCTTGCGCGTCAGGCTCTTCGGCGTCTCGACCTCCGCCTGGATGTAGAGATCGCCTAGCTGCTTCGAGCGCAGCACCGGCATGCCCTTGGCTTTGAGCCTGAACTGTTTGCCGCTCTCGCTGCCCTCCGGGATCTTCACCCTCGTCTTGCCGCCGTCGATGGTCGGCACCTCGATCTGGCCCCCAAGCGCGGCGGTGGTCATGGCGATCGGCACGCGGCAGAACAGGTCGGCGCCGTCGCGTTGGAAAAACTCATGCGGCTTGATCGAGAGAAAGATATAGAGGTCCCCGGCGGGCCCGCCGCGCAACCCCGCCTCGCCTTCGCCCGCGAGCCTGATCCGCGTGCCGTCCTCGACGCCAACGGGAATGGTCACCGACAAGGTGCGCTCGCGCGTGATGCGGCCTGTCCCGTTGCAGGCTGGGCATGGGCTCTCGATCACCTCGCCGCGTCCCTGGCAGGAGGGACAGGTGCGCTCGATGGTGAAGAAGCCTTGGCTCGCGCGCACTTTGCCGATACCGCCACAGGTGCGGCAGGTGGTCGGTGCGGTGCCGGCCCGCGCGCCGGACCCCGTGCAGGCCTCGCAGGTGACGCTCGTCGGTACGCGGATCTGCGCCGTCTTGCCTTCATAAGCTTCGGCAAGGGTGATCTCCATGTTGTAACGGAGATCGGCACCCCGCTCCCGTGCCGAGCGCTGGCGTGGGCGCCGCTGGCCCATAAACTCGCCGAACAGATCGTCGAACATGGCCGACATGGAGGCGGAAAAATCGGCGCCAAAGCCATGGGCGCCCGCGCCGCCGAGGCCGCCCTCGAACGCGGCGTGCCCGAAGCGGTCATAGGCCGCCCGGCGCTGCGGGTCCTTCAGCGCCTCATAGGCCTCGTTGAGTTCCTTGAAGCGGTGCTCGGCCGTGTGGTCGCCGTTGCAGCTGTCGGGATGACATCCCTTGGCGAGACGCCGAAAGGCCGCCTTGATCTCGTGATCAGGAGCGCCCCGCGCGACACCAAGAACTTCGTAGTAGCACCGTTTGGCCATTGCCCCTCCGGCCTTCACACCGACCGCTCACCCATGGCGGCGGCGTTTAGCCTCTTCTGTTGGGCTCAGGCGGGAGACCACAAGACGTGCAGGCCCCGCGCCAATACCGTCAAACCGTCCCTTACGCAGACTTCTTGCTGTCGTCGTCCTTGACTTCCTCGAAGTCGACATCGACCACATTGTCCTGGCCGTCGCCGCCACCCTCCGAGGCGCTGCCGCCTTCGCCTGAGGCGGCACCCTGATTTGCCTGATAGAGCGCCTCGCCGAGCTTCATCGAGGCTTGCGCCAGAGCATCGGTCTTCTGCTTAATGAGGTCCTTGTCCTCGCTCTGGATCGCCGTTTTGAGCTCGGCAACGGCCGATTCCACCAAGCTCTTGTCGCCATGCGGGACCTTGTCGCCGAAATCGCGGAGCATCTTCTCCGTCGAATGCACCAGCGCCTCGCCCTGGTTTCTGGTCTCGACCAGCTCGCGGCGTTTCTTGTCTTCCTCGGCGTGACTCTCGGCTTCCTTGACCATGCGGTCGATGTCGCCCTCGCTCAGGCCTCCGCTCGCCTGGATGCGGATCGACTGCTCCTTGCCCGTAGCCTTGTCGCTGGCCGCGACATTGACGATGCCATTCGCATCGATGTCGAAGGTGACCTCGATCTGCGGCACGCCGCGCGGCGCGGGGGGAATGCCGACGAGATCGAACTGACCGAGCAGCTTGTTGTCGGCCGCCATCTCGCGCTCGCCTTGAAACACGCGGATGGTGACGGCGTTCTGATTGTCTTCCGCGGTTGAGAACACTTGGCTCTTCTTGGTCGGGATCGTGGTGTTGCGGTCGATCAGCCGCGTGAACACGCCGCCCAAGGTCTCGATGCCGAGCGAGAGCGGGGTCACGTCGAGTAAGAGCACGTCCTTGACGTCGCCCTGCAGTACGCCCGCCTGGATCGCGGCGCCGATCGCCACCACCTCGTCGGGATTCACGCCCTTATGCGGCTCGCGGCCGAAGAAGTTCTTCACGGTCTCGACCACTTTCGGCATGCGCGTCATGCCGCCGACGAGAACCACCTCGCCGATCTCGGCAGCCTTGAGGCCGGCATCCTTCAATGCATTCTGGCAGGGACCGATGGTCTTCTGGATGAGGTCGTCGACGAGGCTTTCGAGCTTGGCCCGGGTGAGCTTCATGGTGAGATGCTTCGGCCCGGTCTTGTCGGCGGTGATGAAGGGCAGGTTGATCTCGGTCTGCGTCGTCGAGGACAGCTCGATCTTGGCCTTCTCGGCAGCCTCCTTCAGCCGCTGCAGCGCGAGTTTGTCGCCGCGCAGATCGATGCCGCTCTCCTTCTTGAACTCATTGGCGAGATAGTCGACGAGGCGCATGTCGAAATCCTCGCCGCCGAGAAAGGTATCGCCATTGGTCGACTTCACCTCGAATACGCCGTCGCCGATCTCGAGGATGGAGATGTCGAAAGTGCCGCCGCCGAGATCGTAGACGGCAATGGTCTTGCTCTCCTTCTTCTTGTCGAGGCCGTAAGCGAGCGCGGCCGCCGTCGGCTCATTGATGATGCGCAACACCTCGAGCCCGGCGATCTTGCCGGCGTCCTTGGTCGCTTGGCGCTGGGCATCGTTGAAATAGGCTGGAACGGTGATCACCGCCTGCTCGATCTTCTCGCCGAGATAGGCTTCGGCGGTCTCCTTCATCTTTTGCAGGATGAAGGCCGAGATCTGCGAGGGCGAGTATTTCTTGCCGCGGGATTCGACCCAGGCGTCGCCATTGTCGGCGCGCACGATCTTGTAGGGGACGAGCTTCTTGTCCTTCTCGACCATCGGGTCTTCGTAGCGTCGCCCGATGAGACGCTTGATGGCGAAGAAGGTATTTTCGGGATTGGTGACTGCCTGGCGCTTGGCGGGAAGCCCTACCAGCCTTTCGCCGTCCTCGGTGAAGGCAACCATCGAAGGCGTGGTACGCACACCTTCGGCATTTTCGATAACTTTGGGGTTCTTCCCCTCCATGACCGCGACACAGGAGTTAGTTGTGCCGAGGTCGATTCCGATCACTTTCGCCATCCGTAGCCTCTCTTTCTGGCAGACCGTCCGGGCCCAAGACTCGGCACCCGGCTAACTTTCGACGCGCGCCCCGCGTTCAGCCGCGTGGCACCGGTCCCCTAACACTATCGGCGCGCCCGCCGACTCATCCGGCAGGTTTCCGCGGTTATATAGGAGCCAAGCCTATGGGTCGCAAGGATAAGCGCGGGTTGAGCAGGGGATCGGGTGCGCGTTTGTCAATCAATACGCTTCCAAGCGGCGATCAGGACCGGCGTCAGACAGTAATAGCGCCCATCGGTGGCGGCCTCCGCCATCTCGGCGCGAAACTGCGATGCCCGAGCCGGATCGGCGAGGCCAAGCTCCGCTCCGGCCGCATAAAGACCGTCATAAACGCCGATGAGCATGTTGCCCATCTCGGCGAGGGGCAGGAAATTGACCGAGGCCCGGGTGCCGTCCGGGGCGCCTAGGCCGGCGGCCTCGAATTGCGCAGGGAGTTGGCGCCCGGCCCGCATATTGCGCCCATGGCCACGGAAAACGCCCTCGAAGACGCGGTTGAATTCGCCCATTGCCGGACACGTCGGCTCCACGGCGATCGCGCCAAAGTCGAACTCCTGCGCCACGACGGTGCCGCCCGGCTTGGTCCAGCCAAGCATCTTTTCGAGGATCGTCACGGGGTCGCGCATATGCATGAGCAGCACCCGGCAGAAGCTCAGGTCGAAGGGGGCGCCGGCAAGCGTATCGAGTTTGTGCAGGTCCGTCGTTACGATTTCGAACCGAGCGCCGCCTTCGGCGCGGAGCTCCTGCAAAGACTGGGCGCCCAGCGCGGCATCGATCTCGATGCCGGTGACGCAACCTTCCGGGCCAACGCGATCGGCCATCAGCCGCATCACCGCACCGGGTCCCGAGCCCACATCGAGGCAGCTCATGCCGGCCTGGAGTCCGACGCTGTCCAGGACCTCTGCCGTCGCGCCTTGCCACATGCGCGCCTGATCGCGCAGACGCTGATAGTCTTTCGCGTCGCGCGCATGCACATAACCGTCGGGATTGGCTTTGCGAGCCCTCGCCATGGTCACCTCGTGGATCGCTCATAAACGCGCACTGTGGCAGATCGTAGGATGATGGAGGCTGGAGGCGAAGGCGTGTCCTTGCAATATCTCCCCGGAAGACTCGATCGAGCAGGGCAAATGGACCTTCTGCGCTCTTTGCGCTCGATCATCGCCGAGGCGCCGTTATTCGCGCCCACCATGCCACGCACAGGCAAACCATTCTCGGTGCGCATGACGAATTGCGGGCCGCTCGGCTGGGTTTCGGACAAGCAGGGCGGCTATCGCTATCAGGCAACCCATCCGGAGACGAGGAAGCCCTGGCCGGCTATGCCGCCAACCCTGCTCCAGCTATGGCGCGAGGTCGCCCGCTATCCCGCTTCCCCTGAGGCGTGCCTCGTCAATTATTACGCCACGGGCGCCAAGATGAGCCTTCACCGCGACGAGGATGAGCAGGATTTTTCGGCTCCGGTGCTTTCGGTGTCGCTGGGCGACACGGCCATTTTCCGCGTCGGCGAGCTGTCGCGCCGAGGCCCGACGCGGAAATTTGAGCTCAATTCTGGCGATGTGGTGGTCCTGGGCGGCGAGGACCGGCTCGCCTATCACGGCATCGACCGCATCCTTCCCGCCAGCTCGGACCTCTTGCCCGAAGGCGGCCGCTTCAACCTGACTTTGCGAAGAGTGACGAAGCCCGACTAGGCCTTGCTGCCGCCGGAGCCCTTGCCGGGCGGCTCGTGGCGCGGGGGCTCGTCTTTCCCTTGCGTTTCCCCGCTCGGAAAGTCGTCATTGGCGGCCTTGCGCGGGCCCTCCCCGCCCTGGCCGGGCGTACCGGGCTTGGCTCCGCCTTTGGCGATCGCGACGAGAGCGGGCCTAAGGCATCGGTCGCCGATAACGTAGCCCGCCTGCATCACGTCGACGACAGTCCCATCGGGAACCGCCGGGTCTTGCACCTCGAACATGGCCTGATGGCAGTTTGGATCGAAGCGAGCCCCAAGCGGCTCGATGCGCGTGACGCCGTGACGCTCGAGCGCATTCAAGAGCTCCCGCTCGGTGATCTCTACCCCATCGAGGAAACTTTTCAGAGCCGGATCCTGGCTCGCGGCTTCCGCCGGGACGTGCTCGATGGTGCGCCGGAGATTGTCGCCCACGGTCAGGATATCGCGCGCGAAATTGGAGACGGCATAGCGCGCGGTGTCGCTTTTCTCCCGCTCGGTGCGCCGGCGCAGATTCTCCATGTCGGCCATGGTCCGGAGCAGCCGGTCGCGCATATCGGCGTTCTCGGTGATCAGGGCCTCAAGTTCGGCACTAGCTTGCGCCGTCGAATCGGTGGCATCGCCTTGCGGGTTAGCTCTCTGAGAATTGGCGGGGTTCGCGGGATCCTCATTGGCCTCACGCGGATCGGTCTTGTCGTCGGACATGGGCTCGCTTACGAAAAAGGGCCTCGACGGAAGCTCACCGGGATATCCACCGTGAGCCGGCAAAAATCAAGGGACAAGACGCCCGAGCAGCCGCGCTGTGTAGTCGACCATGGGAATGATGCGCGCGTAGTTGAGCCGCGTTGGCCCGATCACGCCAAGCACGCCGACGATCTTCTGCTCGGTATCCTTGAAGGGCGAGACGATCAACGCCGAGCCGGAGAGGGAGAACAGCTTGTTCTCCGACCCGATGAAGATGCGCACTCCTTCGGCGCGCTCGGCGAGACCGAGAAGCTGGATCAAGTCCTTTTTTGTGTCGAGGTCCTCGAACAGGAGCCGCACACGCTCCAGGTCCTCCATCGCCTTCACGTCTTCGAGCAGGTGCGAGCGCCCACAAACGATGAGACTCTTCTGCTCGTCGCCGTCGCCCGACCAGGTGGCGAGACCTTCGGTGACCACGCGCGCGGTGAGCTCGTCGAGCTGGGCGCGCCGCTGCTCGATCTCCGTCTCGATACGGCTGCGCGCATCGGCGAGCGTCACGCCGCCGATGCGGGCGTTGATGTAGTTGGAGGCCTCGCTGAGGGAGGCGAGCGGCAGGCCTTCGGGCAGGGCGATGATGCGGTTCTCGACATCGCCGTCCTCGCCCACGAGCACGGCGAGCGCCTTGCCGGGCCCAAGATTGACGAATTCGACCTGCTTCAGCGTCTTGCTTTGCTTGTCGACCAGCACGACTCCTGCGCAGCGCGAAAGCCCGGACAGCATCTCGCCGGCTTCGGCGAGAAATTCCTCAACGGCTCGGTGCCTGCCGCTTCCCGCCATGCGGCTTTGGATCTGGCCCCGCTCTTCCTCGCTCACGTCGCCGATCTCGAGCAGCCCGTCGATGAAAAGGCGCAAGCCCGTCTGCGTGGGCAGCCGCCCCGCGCTCGTATGCGGCGCATAGATGAGGCCGAGCGCTTCCAAATCCGACATGACGTTGCGGACGGAGGCCGGCGACAGGGTCATCGGCAGCGCCCGGCTCAGATTGCGTGAGCCGACCGGCTCGCCGGTGGCGAGATAGGTCTCGACGATGCGCTTGAAGATCTCGCGCGAGCGCTCGTTGAGCTGACGCAAGCCCACGGCTCCATCGCTCACGGATATTAAGGCGCTGACGTCGGTGTGGCGCATGACGGTAGGAAATCTAGGGGTCGGCTCGCGAAGCGTCAAATGCCGCGGCCAAGACCGCCGGGCCACTTCCTGGAAGCGGGGCTCTGGCAGCGCCGCCTTCAGGCTGGCGTTGAAGCTAGTTGAGCGAGGCGAACTCTGCCGCAATGGGAGACGAAAGCTCATCCGGCGCGCCGAAATGGGCGAAATAGCGCGTCCGGATCGCCTCGACGGGCATGATGACGAAGACATCGGTGGTGCCGAATTGATGGTCGATGACGGCCCCATCGCCGAAATAGGCGCCTAGCCTGAGATAACCCTTGATCAGCGGCGGCAGGCCCCTGATCGCCGCGCGCATGTCGACGGCCGCCAAGGGCTGCATGTTCATGTCGACGCGGCGACGGTCATGCGCCCTGACCCGCCAATCCTCGGGCGCGAGGGAGGTGTGGTAGAGGTAGCTCAGCGCCGCGGCATGCACACTCGGGTCGGTGCCCTCGAAGCTCGCGCAGCCGATCATGACGTTGGCGCCATGCTCGCGCACATAGGACCATACGCCCTGCCAGAGCAGCTCGAGCGTCCGCTTGTTGCGGTAGGGTTTGAGCACGCAGGACCGGCCAAGCTCCACGAACGAATAGTCGGGGCTCTTGGCGCGGATCAGGGGAAGAATGTCGTATTCGCCCTGGGTATAGAAACCGTCATAGAGGTCGGCGACCTCCTGGCGCAGCACGCGATAGGTGCCGACCACGCGGGGCCGCCGCCAGCGGTGCCCGTTCATGGCGTCGCCGCGGTCGACCACGAGCAGATGGTCGAAGACCGCGTCATAGGCGTCTTCGTCGCGCCGCGACAGCATGGCGAGAGCGCCGGGCACGGCCGACATTTCCTCGTAGAACACCTTGTAGCGGAGTCGTTGCGCCTGTCTGATCTCGCCGCGCTTGCGAGCCAGTCGCACTTCCAAATTACCGATGCGGCCATAGATCTTGGGAGGCTGCCAGGCGCCGAGCCCTCGGGGCTTGAAGCGCCAACGCCTCGTAAAGGGCAGCAATCCGGCGTGATTTGACCGCAACATCAGGCCCGGAAACATTGGGCTGCTGCGGAATCGCTCCGCAATGCTCCCAGGTGTCAGCTTCATTGGCATGTCTCAGCCCGGCTCGCTGCAAGGGAGGGCGGCCGCGCGACGCCGAAACGACTGAGGCAACTCCGCGCGCGGCAGCCCCGATTCGGCCACAACAAGGGCCGGTTAGCAAACCAATTCGAAGTCTGTATGACAGCCTGGGGATATACCGCCGCCGGCGGACAGTTTCACGGCCGCTATCAGGCGGCTCCGCGGTCCGAATTTTTTCGAAGACCTGAGCGGGGCCGGAGATTGACTACTTGACTGCACAATATATTGAGCGAATATGGAGGGATGAAATGGCAAAAAGGGTTGAGCTAGAGGGGACTGGCCCCTTCGAACTACCGGTGATCCAGCGGGTAGAGTCCGTGGCACTCCCCAATAATCAAGACTTCCTCGTCCGCCTGCACTTTAAAACAGGGGATAACAAACTTCTGATTGTACCGCTTGCGCCGCATTGCATTGAAGAACTTGTAGGGCTTTTAAGAAATGAGCAAAGCCGATCTCTCAAATCCAATCTTCCATGACGAGGAAAAGGCCCGCGTTTGGCTAGAAGCCGAGCGGTGGCCAGATGGTCCCGTTTGTCCGTTCTGCAACAAGCGTGACCATGTGAAGGCCGCGCCCATGCACTCAAGGCCGAGCAAGGCTCACCCGGAGGGTTTCACCCAAGAGGGCAACGCTCTCTCTTGTAGGAAGCGCTTCACGGTCCGCGTGGGCACGTTGTACGAGCGCTCGCATATACCCTCTCAGCAAATGGCTCCACGCCACGCATCTGCTTTGCGCCAGCAAGAAGGGTAGTGAAATCTGAACTTGCCCCGGCAGATATGCCTCCGCTGCCGGTTGATCTCACTGGCGAAATCGTTCTTTATTTTGGAGAAATCCATTATGCACCTACTAGGTGTCGGCTTCCGAATCCATTGGGCACCGCAGTCGCTTTTTAGGTTTGGGCTTCCGGATCTTCGATTCCTCGTGGGGCTTGGCCGCGCCCGCGGCCTTTGGCTTCGCATGCCCGAGGAAATAGCGCACGACCCGCTGGAAGGCGGGATTATCCTCAGATTCTTTGCGTTCATCACCGTTATTCACGGTTCGATCCTTACAGGATTTAGAGACTCCCCCGCTAGCGCTCCGCTATATTTTTCCAGCCGAATTTTTCCAGCCGACATCCCAGATGATTCGAGTGGGGTCGGTTTCCGAGGACGGCTAAGGGCGCTAGTCCCCAAGACAAAGACGCCCAAAGCCTATCTTCGGTAGAGCAGTGAAGAGGCCTATCGGCTCCTCCACCCGCCGGGGGCAACGCCGATCTGGCGGTGTCCTCGTTAGAGAAGCGGCGGTCTTGTACCGCGTACCGCCGATCTCAACTCTCTTTGGGGGTGGCAGGTTAGCGGGGATAGGTCTTCCCAGTCCGTGCCCGTGGGTTCAAGTCCCACCACCTCCAGCCTTCATAGAACATTTAGTCCTACTAAAGCCTTTTACCTCCCATGTAACTCGCTGCATAGGACCGCGCGGCCACATCGGACCCAAAATCAGATCCCCGCACCGGATCATCCCAAATTCCTAAAGCCCCGGCCCGTCACGCGGTTCCGGCAGATAGCGAACCTGGATTGTGCAGTCAAGTAGTCAATCTCCAGCGGGGTCGCAAGAACAATAAGGGAACATCGTCTGAGCCGAGGTCCGCAGCCTGATGTCCGGGCCCCCGGTATCAGCGTGTTGGAGGGCAATGACGGATCCAGCAGACGCGCCGCCTGCTCGGCGCCGGTCACCGGCAATGTGCTTTGATCGAGCAGCCCCAGCTGCACGAGCAAACACGCCTGGTCCCAATAGATGCGCTCAAAGGCGACCTTGCCTCCCTCAAAACCCACGACCACGACGAACGGGATCACCACCTTGCGCCCCGTGGGTCGCACGCCCGGCAGGAGCGCCGGCATCTTGCAATCATGGGTGAAGCGGATGATCAGCTCGTCTACGACGCGGTCTTCGCCGACGGTGCGCAGACCGACGTGATCTCCGTATCCTCCGGCCAATGGACGATGAACCAGGTCTCGTAGAAGCGGCGCACCGCGTCGCGCCCATAACCGCCTGTCATCACCGGGACATGGGTCACATGCGGCCTATCGCTCATCGTGGCCATCGTCGCGTCGATGTCGCGCGTCTTGAACCCCGCGTCGGTGTGGGGCGTCGAACATTTCTCCGAGATGCTTGGGGTCGGTGGTCATCGCTTACTGTTTTCGCGTTTCGGATTGGGACCTCACCTTCGCCTCGACCACGTCCCAGATCATGGCGGCGATGTCCGGTCCGCCGAACTGCGCCACTTGTCTGATGCCGGTGGGCGAGGTGACGTTGATCTCGGTGAGATAGTCGCCGATCACGTCGATGCCGACGAAAATCAGTCCGCGTTTTTTGAGCTCGGGCGCGAGCCGAGCGCAGATCTCCCGGTCGCGCGCCGAGAGGGTCGCGGGCTCGGCCTTGCCACCCACATGCAGATTGGAGCGCGTCTCGTCAGGAGCCGGCACCCGGTTGATGGCGCCCGCGATCTCGCCGTCAACGAGAATGATGCGCTTGTCGCCCTTTCGCACCTCCGGGAGATAGCGCTGCACCATGATCGGCTCGCGGAAGGTGATGCCGAGCAGCTCGATCAGCGAGTTGAGGTTGGTGTCACTCTCCGGAACGCGGAACACCGCGGCCCCGCCGTTCCCGTAAAGCGGTTTCACCACGATGTCT
>Ga0208044_1000281_pt1 | contig 42088 bp, 44 predicted proteins | sample Sb_taG_8_FD_187712 | JGI IMG/M metagenome (GOLD analysis project Ga0208044, IMG submission 187712) | Peat soil microbial communities from Weissenstadt, Germany - Sb_50d_c_BC metaG (SPAdes) (version 2) | ecosystem: Environmental > Terrestrial > Soil > Wetlands > Peat | place: Germany...
TGCTCAAAGAGACGCACGCCATCGCCGAGCAGAATCGGCGCCACGTGAAGATACACTTCGTCGACGAGCCCGGCCCTCGGCGCCTGCTGCGCCAAACTGGCACCACCGATACGACAACCGCGGCCGGGTACGATTCAACGACCATCACGTTTTATGCCGCGCAATTTTTTCAAGTTCTTAGCCTACCGGAACGCGACAAATCGAGCGCGATCCACGCAAGACAGCATCAGCCATAGCTTGCCGCGCGCAATGACCGCTGCGGCCATGCCTTGCTCTCGTCGGCGCGAATTTCCGACACCAGCAATCTACCTGGAACAACGCGTTAGATCGATTCTCATGCGCGGCCAGCACTCCGAACCGCAATCAAGATCACACAAGGTTTATCAGTTAATTACGCGACTTTCACAGAAGACACCTTATCAGCTTGTTCGAAACTGAAGGTCTACCCAACGCATGCGTCGCTCCGTGGCCATTCGGGCGAGTCGATCTGCTGCTGGGTCTCAGTCCCGGATTCTCTGAAAACCCCTCACTCGCACGCCGTGTGCCTTCAGAGCCGCTGGTTGAGGACGGCTCCGCGAGGCTGCGCTCGTGTCGGGGGATCCGCGGTGATAGCATCCCCGCGTTTCATAAGTCTTAAGCCTCAACCCTTAATCGTAGAGGACAGCGGCATGCGTCAGCACTTTTTACAACCGTTCGTTCTTGCTCTGCTCGCGCTCGCATTGACTGCGGTGGCCCCATCGACCCTACGCGCGCAAGACCGACCGGACGATCACCACGACCAGATGCCTGCCGAGCATCGCGACGATCACGCCGCAGCGCGCCCGGAGGAACGTCACGACGACGCGCGGCCCGACCGGGCCGTCCAGTATCGCCACGATCACCCGCGCGCCTCGGCCCGCTGCCATGACGGCTTTTTCACGACAACGAGGGATCGCAATCGCGCCTGCACGAAGCACGGCGGGATTGATATCTGGCTCTCGCTCTAGGCACGTCTGACCAATGATCGTGCGGCGCGGACACTTGGTCCTGCGCGCACAAGGCATTTGAACATCTGATTCCCTGGTTTTTTTTGCATAGAGCATTGTCGATATCGGAGAAAACAAACGAATCCTTTCGCGTCGCGACCGGATCCAGGAGTGGATCATGAATATATTTTTCGACGCACGGCGTGTCCGCGCGCTAGTCGCGGCGACGGCGCTTGCCGTGAGCATCGGCACGGCGTCGGCTCTCGATGTGAAAGTGAAATTGACCGGCGCGGAAGAGACGCCTCCGGTGACTACATCGGCGTGAGCGACCGGTACGATCACGATCGCTGCAGACAAATCTGTCAGCGGCACCATCAAGACGATGAGCATCGACGGCACGGTGGCGCACATTCATGTCGGCGCGCCGAGCGAGGCCGGGCCGGCGATTATTACGCTGAACAAAGGCGCGGACAGCGTGTGGTCCGTCCCGGCAGGCTCAAAGCTCACGGATGAGCAGTACGCGAGCTTCAAGGCTGGTAATCTGTACGTGAATGTCCACAGCGCAGAGCACAAGCCCGGCGAGATCCGCGCTCAGCTCAAACCCTGATCGGATTCAGGCCGGAGCGGTTTCGCAGCCGCGGCACACACGGATAGCGACAGTCGAGTCCGCTGTTGTGCCGGAGGATTCTTGCGCTCTATCCTGATACCGATCTTGGGGCTGCTCGGCGCTGCTGCCGCATCAAGCGGCGAGTTGCGCGGACTCGCGGCGGCAGCCCGCTCGATATTGGGCGCCGACCAGGGTGTATACATTGAAGCCGCGGATGGCACAGTGCTTCTGGCACAGGCCGCCGCCACAGCGGTGCAGCCGGCTTCCGTTTCGAAGGTGCCCACCACGCTTGCACTGCTGCGCAAGCTCGGCCCCGAGCACCGCTTCGTCACGAGCTTTGCAGCAAACGGCCCCATTCGCGACGGCACGCTCGATGGCGACCTGTTGGTCGAGAGCGACGGCGATCCGTATTTCGTCGATGAAAATGCGCTGCTCGTGGTAGAGCGACTCAATGAGTTGGGCGTGCAGCGGGTCGCCGGCAATCTACGTCCGCGGAGTGCGTTGACTTTCGACTGGCAAAGCGATGCAGACGCCGTGCGACTTCGCCAGGCGATGTCCGGAATGGCGCCTCCGGCGGCATGGGCGGTCGTGCGCGCGCTGGATGCCGTGAATACGTATGCATCGGCTACGACCTCGCTGACGCCACCTGGAATTCAGTTTGCAACTGCCGCCAGTATTGCAAGCCCTGGCGCCGCCGAGCCGCTTATCGAACGGCCGCTGGTCGTTCACCGCTCGCAGCCACTGCTGTCGCTCGCTAAATCCCTGAACGACTACTCCAACAACATCTTCAAACCGTTGGCGGACGCGGCGGGCGGCGCCGCGGCGGTAGAGAGTCTGGCACGCAGCGTAGTACCTGCGGCAATGCGCTCCGAGATTACACTGAGTGACGGGGCGGGCACCGACGCCCGCAATCGCCTAAGTCCGCGCGCGGCTGTGAAACTGCTGCGCGCGCTCGAACAGGAGCTCGCCGCCACTGGCCACGCACTGTTCGATGTCCTGCCCGTCGCCGGCATCGACGAGGGCACATTGCGAGAGCGATTGAACACGCCTGGAGAAGCCGGCCGCGTGGTGGGTAAGACGGGAACATTTGGCGACTACGGCGCCAGCGCCCTGATCGGCGCCATCTCCACGAGCGACCGGGGCACCGTGTACTTCGCGATTCTCGATCACGGCGTTCCCGTGCCCGAAGCCAGGCGCCGCCAAGATCGCTTTCTGCGCGCATTGCTCACGCGTCTGCACAGCGTGCCGTGGAACTACCAGCGCGATACGAGCCCGGCGGTGGCGCGGGCCGAGGTCTTGACCGCTCCCTAGCCAATTGTATTGTGTCACGCAATTGTCTGGCGTAGAGCTCATTGGCCTCTTCCGCCTGGCGGATTCTCACGGGACACTCTGCTTGCCGCCCCGCAATTCAGGCGAAATACCGTGTCGAGCCCTGCCATCGTTCACAGCTATCCGCTGGTCGTGCGCAACGGCGGCTTGTTCTCCGCATTCGGTCTACTGCTGTGAAGTTTGCCCTATGCGCTAATTCGTTTTGCGCTGTTACGCTACTTTTTGCATCTGATCGAATGCGGCCATGTCGCCGTGCCGACTCAGCTCATCGTTCAGGGCCGCGTCGGCAATGTCACGGAGTCAATGTTCGCGTACGGCCGCCGCAGGCCCTTGCGTGCCGGGCTCACTGTTCGGCAGCAGGAGTTTGTGCGGTCGCGCCCTGGTAGTTCTACACTCGGATACGCAATGATGCGTATATCGGTGCCGGAGCACTTAGTGAAAGTATCCAAGGTAAGCGCCGCTGCGGCACGGCCGGCGGTATCAAGCGTGTCCTATCCAGGACAGAGGATCGAGCAACACATGCAAGGACCTTTCCGCCTAGTGGCGTTGATCATCGGTGTGATAAGCGTGGTGCCGTTCAATGCCTCAGCGCAGCCCGCGCCCGCGGGGCAGCTCGCGCCAGAAACTCCAGGGCAATCGACGCTCAGCGAGGGACAGCTCGATCAACTGACCGCGCCCATCGCGCTGTATTCGGATCCGCTGGTCGGGCAGATTTTGACGGCGGCGAGTTATCCGCTCGAGATCGTCGAGGCGCAGCGCTGGCTGCAAGACCCTGCCAATGCGGCACTCAAGGGCGATGCGTTGGCGGCAGCGCTGCAGGAGCAATCCTGGGATCTTAGTGTCAAGTCGCTGGTGCCATTTCCGCAGATCCTGCAGATGATGGACAGCAATCTCGAATGGACTGAGCGAATCGGGGACGCCTTCCTGGCGCAACAGGACGCAGTCATGGACTCCGTTCAGCGGCTGCGGCACCGGGCGGCCGCCGCGGGCTCGCTGACCTCGACGCCGCAGCAGACGGTCTCGACCGAAGACCAGGATATTGCGATCGAGCCGGCGAGTCCGAATGTGGTCTACGTGCCTTACTACGATCCCAATGTGATCTATGGCCCGTGGCCGTGGCCTGACTATTCACCGTTTTATTTCCTGCCGCCGCCGGGCATCATCATTGGCAGTGGGTTGTGGATTGGCTTCGGCATCGGGTTTCCAATCCTCGGACCATTCTGGGGATGGAACCGTTGGGACTGGGGTCATCATCGACTCGACCTGGTTGGCGGACGGGCCGGCGTGCGGACTGGCCCGTGGGAACACGACCCCGCGCATCGCCATGGTGTACCCTACCGCAACGGGGCGGTAGCCGCCCGTTTCCAAGGCCTATCGGAAGCCACGCGACGGGATGTGCGTGGTTTCCCGCCGCCCGCTGAAGGGGAACGGGGAGGCGCAGCATCAGCGCGGGGAGCGGCCATCGCGCCGCGCGAGACACCCGCGAGGACCGCAACGCCGGCTTATCGCGCAGCGCCTCCGGCCTTTGAATCATTCGGCGGTCGCTCGCAGGTACGTCAGGAATCGCAGCGCGGAGCGTACAGTCGCTCCGCACCCGCACCGCGATCGGCGCCGAGTTCTCGCGGCGGCGGCTCGCGCTCTCGCTAGTCCTGGATTTGGCGTGCCAGTCGGCGACTTCGTCAAAGAGGATACGATGTTCAAGCTCAGCGGAAGGTTCCTGATTACTGTCGTGGTCATTGCGGCATCGATCGCCTCGGCGGCCACGCCCCTGGTCCGACAGAAACACTTCTCGACGCCAGACATGGCGCTCGAGGCTCTGGTTGCCGCCGACCGTGGGAACAGTCAGCCTCGGCTGTTGGCGATTCTCGGCGTCGAGGGCGCCCCGTTGATCCGCTCCGGCGATCCCGTCGCCGATCGGCGCAGCGAGGCGCGTTTCGTTGCGGCCTTTGATGAAGCGCACAGGATTGAACTCGATGGTCAAGACAAAGCGGTGGTCATCGTCGGGAAGGAGGAGTGGCCATGGCCGATCCCACTAATCCGCGAAACAAACGGCTGGCGCTTCGATACCCAGGCAGGCAAAGAGGAGATTCTCAATCGCCGCATTGGTCGCAACGAACTCAGGGCCATCGAGGTTTGCCGGGAGTACGTCCAGGCTCAGCGCGAATACGCCGCGATGAAGATCGGTGGGCAGGGCGAATTTGCGCGCCAATTCAAAAGCACTCCCGGCCAGCATGACGGCCTGTACTGGCCCGCAAAGCCCGGCGATCCGGAAAGTCCCTTCGGACCGCTCGTGGCCGAGGCTCGCGCCACCGGCTATATCGCCCACTCGGCTGCGGCGTCGCGCACCACGTCGCATCCGTTCCATGGTTATTACTTTCGCATTCTGACCGCTCAGGGAGCGCATGCGGCAGGTGGCGCCAAGAGCTATTTGGCCGGTGGCCACATGACACAGGGATTCGCGCTCATCGCCAATCCAGCTATCTATGGCGATTCCGGCATCATGACATTCGTTGTCAATCAGAACGGCATTGTGTTTGAAAAGAATCTCGGTCCGCAGACGACCCGCATCGCCCGACAAACAACCGATTACGATCCGGATCTGAGCTGGCGCGTGCCGTAGTCTACGAACGCCGAAGTTCATCCCTCAGTGGGCGGCCAGCGTTCGAGCAGTGACGCCAGCGGCCGGCCGTCCAGCATGCGAGCCAGCCCGTGCCCAAGCAAAGGCGCGATCGGCAGTATGGTGAGCTTGCCGCACGCGGAAGGCGCTGGCCCATCGCTGTCCACTCCGACACTGTCGGTAGTTACCACGGCATCGATACTCCCGGTCTCGAGCAAGGCCCCTAATCCGGCAGCGAGCGGTACATGGGTGACCGCCGCGTGCACCGCAGCCGCCAGACATTGGCAGCGCGGAGAGGTGATCGACGCCGACGCGAACGGCGTTGTCCAGGGCCGCTGTATTGTGAACATCGATGGCGACCAGACGATCCACACCGGTGGCTTCGAGCAGCTATGCAACATAACGTGTGTTGATCGGATTGCGCAGTTGTGTACGCGGTCCGCGCAGCGCTCCTGGTGACGCCGCACCGTGCGCTCTGATCGTCCGAATGCCCGCGCGACTTGCGATTGCTGCGCAAAGCCCAATTCGACCAACAACACCATCGCATAGGCCTCGGCCACCATATCATCGGCACGAGAGTGATGTACGGGCAGTCCCGCCACCATGATCACGCGCTGATCCTCCTGCACCCGCAACGTGCAGCGCGCATTGATGATCACGGTGTTTAGCGACGTCGACGAGGGCAGAACCAGGGCAGCTGGGTGTTCATGACCCGCAGCTAAAGCGGCCAGATTTTGGTCCGCAACCTTACCTCGCACAATCTTCCCCGTTTCAGCGGGTTACACTCGACTGAGCCGAAAAACCGGACAGGTATTGGTCCGCGCCCTCGGGCGCCGAAAGGCCAGGCTTTCAGCCCGATAAACCCGCTATGTCAGGGGGTCTGAAGTTATGGGAGGCCTCACAGTGCTGTGGCGATGCAGCGCTTGCCGCACAGAATTCCATCTATGCAGGGGCTGTTGCGCCTGCCTGCAAGGTGTCTTGAGTCCCAATGCCGACTCGGCACAGGCGCTTGCGCTGCAGCGGCCTGGTAGGCGACCCTTGGACGGGCAATGATGCGTACATCGGCGCCGGAGCACTTAGTGAAAGTATCCTTCGTCAGCACCGCGGCGGCACGGCGAGTGGCGCGAATGACACAAGGCACGGCATTGTTGAGTCAGAGCATCGGTCTACTAAAAGAAATTGCTCTGCAGCCGGGAGCTCCACCCGACTACTCGACGTGGGACCCAGGCAGGCCGCGGTCCTCGTCGTCCATATTCCACCCGCAAACCTCGCACCGAACCGACTCGTCAAGAGCATGCGGCGTTCCGCATCGTGGACAAGTCCTTTCCTTAAAGCACTCGCACTCGCTGATTGTAAAGATGGGGCTATATCCCCTTAAAATTCCCCACCCCTCGCACGTCGTGCAGTGGTCGGGGAATTTTCGTATATATTCCTCACGTTCCATTGAACTGCCTCCGTCTAATCCGAGCACTGTACGCCTCAGTCCAGGTCGCGCAACGCTCCGCGTCATTGGCCGGTATTTGCAAGCGTAGTTCTATATAGGCGAATCAAACAACATGGGCTTATTTGGCAGTTGTGTGGAAACTTCTTATCGACGCGGCCTCGTAATATCGGCAATTATTTGCTTGCAACACCGGGGGGTGCGGCTTGGCAACGGAACGCAGACATGAAGAAAAGCCCTGGCAGCCGAAAATCGGGCGCGATCGGGTCGCGGGCAAAAGCACATGCACCAAAGCATCCGTGGCGCCAGCTGAGCGCGGGTCGACCGAGTCCGCTACCCGAGCGCTGATCGAGCCGGCGGTGCGACACGCCAGGATCGCGCAGGCTACCTACTCCCTGTCGCAGCGTCGTGGTTTCTGGCCGGAGGCTGAGCTCGCCGATTGGCTCATCGCTGAAAATGAAATCGACCGCATCCTCGTGTCCGAGCAGGCAATTTGGCGGGGCGGTTGCGGGTAATGAATTCTTATCGCTTAATATTGCCTAACGCGGCGTGCGTTGCTCTGTTGCAACCACTTTTCGCACTACCGCAGCAGTGCGAACAACCTACGGTGCCGCAGAAAAGGCCATAGGAGAGCAAGCCATGTCCATCCAGAAGAAATTGATTTGGACAGCCATCGTTGTGCTGGGTGCGGTTTCCTTCGCAATCGTCGCTTTAACGCGCGGCGAGCCCGTTAATGCCGCATGGCTCGTCATTGCGGCGGTGTGTATTTACTTCATCGCGTATCGTTTCTACGGTCTTTTCATCGCCAACAAGGTGCTTGGCGTGAACGCGGCGCGACAAACGCCCGCTTATCGTCGCAACGACGGCCTCGATTACGTGCCGACCAACCGCTACGTGCTCTTCGGACATCATTTCGCGGCCATAGCCGGTGCCGGGCCGCTGGTCGGGCCGGTGCTCGCGGCGCAGATGGGCTATCTGCCCGGCACGCTGTGGATGCTCGCCGGCGTCGTGTTCGCAGGCGCGGTGCAGGATATGACCGTGCTGTTCCTGTCGACTCGCCGCGACGGCCGATCTCTTGGCGACATGATCCGCTCAGAAATGGGTCCCATCGCCGGCACCATCGCCAGCCTCGGCGTGCTGCTCATCTGCGTCATTATCCTCGCGGTCCTGGCGCTCGTCGTGGTCAACGCCTTGAAGGGCAGTCCCTGGGGCGCCTTCACGGTGTTCTGCACCCTTCCGATCGCGCTGATCATGGGCGTCTACAGCCGTTTTTTCCGGCCGGGCCGCATCGCCGAGATGTCGATCATCGGCGCGGTATTGCTGCTGGCGGCGCTGATCTACGGGCGGACGGTGTCCGAGACGCCGGATCTGGCGGTCCATTTCAACCTTCCCGGCACCTCGCTGGCGCTGATCATCATCGGCTATGGTTTCGTCGCCTCGGTGTTGCCCGTGTGGTTGCTGCTGGCGCCGCGCGACTATCTGTCCACTTTCCTCAAGATCGGTGCGATCGCGCTGCTGGCGGTCGGCGTCATCATCGTGCGTCCCGACCTACAGATGCCGGCCCTGACGAAGTTCGTTGATGGCACCGGTCCAGTCTGGGCGGGCAGCCTGTTCCCGTTCCTGTTCATCACCATCGCCTGTGGCTCGGTGTCCGGTTGGCACTCACTCATCTCGTCCGGCACCACGCCCAAGATGATCGAGAATGAGAGCCAGATCCGCTTCATTGGCTACGGCGGCATGCTGATGGAGTCTCTTGTCGCCATCATGGCCATGATCGGTGCATCGGTGATCCATCCAGGCGTCTACTTCGCCATGAACAGCTCGGCTGGCCTCATCGGCACCACTGCCGCTCACGCGGCTCAGGTCGTCACCTCTTGGGGCTTCGTGGTAACGCCTGATGTCTTGACGCAAGTGGCGCATGACGTGGGCGAAACCAGCATTCTCTCGCGCACCGGCGGCGCGCCGACGCTCGCCGTCGGCATGGCGAGCATCTTGTCGAGCTTCCTCGGCGGCAAGGCGCTGATGGGGATTTGGTATCACTTCGCCATCCTGTTCGAGGCGCTGTTCATCCTGACGACCGTCGACGCCGGTACGCGCGTTTGCCGCTTCATGATCCAGGATCTCGTCGGTAACGCGATCCCCGCCTTCAAGGAAACCAAATCCTGGGGCAGCAACATGATCGGCTCCGCGGTGGCCTGCGCGCTTTGGGGGTATTTGCTCTATGCCGGCGTTATCGATCCGCTGGGCGGGATCTGGACCATGTGGCCGCTGTTCGGCGCCACCAATCAGATGCTGGCGGCAATCGCGCTCACGCTCTGCACCGTGGTGCTCTTCAAGATGAAGCGTGAACGCTTCGCTTGGGTCACAGTCGTACCTACGGCATGGCTGGTGATATGCACCGTGACGGCGGGTTTGGAGAAAGTATTCGATCCGAATCCGGCCATCGGCTTCATCAGCCATGCGCTCAAGTTCGGCGGCGCGGTGGCGGCCAATCACGTGCTGGCGCCCGCCAAGACGCTTGCCGATATGAACCGTGTCATCTTCAACGACTATGTTGATGCGACCCTCGCGGGCTTGTCGGTGGCGATCGTGGTGACCATGGTGATCTATGCCTTCTTCGATGTCCGCAAGGCGCTGAGCACCCCGAATGGCACGGCGATCGAGATCGGCGGCACGTCCGGTGCCGTAGCGGGGGGTGGCAATGATTAAGGTCAAGATTATGTGGGGCTGGGCGGTTCAAACCGCCCGCCTCATGGTCGGCGTTCCCGACTACGACAACTATGTGGCGCACCGCAAGGCGCACCACCCGGAAGAGCCGATCATGACCTACGTCGAATTCTTTCGTGAACGTCAGAGCGCGCGTTACGCCTGCGAAAAGGGACGGTTCAAGGGCTGTTGCTGAGCGTCAGCCGCCGAGAGTGCGGCGCTTGGCTGAGATGAAATGAGGTACGACGTGGAACGGGGAACATTGCACCGCCTGCTGCACGACATGCTCCTGGCGCGCATCTTCGAGGAACGTGCGGCGGAGGAGTACACCCAGGGCAAGCTCGTCGGCTGAAGGAAAAGCAGGAGGAGGCGGCATGAGCACGAATTTTCCTGAGCGGCACAAGCAACTCGAGGCGACATTGGGCCGCCTAGCCAAGCAGCTGCCCGGGCCGGTTGGCGGATTTGCGCGGCTGCACAGAGATGCGGTCGGCGCCGGCCGGCTCGATCCTAAATTCAAGGAATTGATCGCGCTCGGCATCGCCGTCGCGGCGCATTGCGAGGGTTGTATCGCCTACCATGTCCACGACGCGCTGAAAGCCGGGGCGAGCCGTGCCGAGATCCTCGAAACGCTGGGCGTCGCCATCATGATGGGCGGCGGCCCGGCGGCCATGTATGCGTGCGATGCATTCGAAGCGCTTGAGCAGTTCGAGAGCCAAGGCGGCGCGCAATAAGAATGGCTTGGAAACGATGGACGCAGACCGTGCATTGCGCGCGTCACCAGGGCGCTGCGGACCGTGGCGATCGCCGATAGCGACCGTCCGGCGAGCGAAGATGAACGCGCGTGTCGTCCTGACTATCAATTCACTTAAACGCTTCAGTTCCTCCAATTAACTGCATCACCAGATCCGCGGATGCCCATTGAATCCTCAGCATCACCCGTGCGCTCCGGTGGCGTAGATGCGAGCAGCGAACGCGACGGCTATGATGACCAAGATCTTGAGCGCTGTGACCGAGGTTTGGATCCGCCGACACCTTGCAGCGCCCACCAGATTTTGCTAACGCGGGCGCAATGGATTCAAGGCATTAGGCATGCTGAGAGGCACGCAGAGTTCCGGCAGTGGCCTTTGGATACATTTCTAGATTTTACAGATAGTTACGTGATATTCCTCAGAACTTTTCCGAATTGACGTGGGCAGATTCTGCTAACGCTAGTCTTGCTAGCTCGTGTTTTTGCATTCATCTTTGGCGATGCTGAACAGGTCAAGGGCCGATACGACCGCGCACTCTGACCGACGGCTGATATCGATCCATTTCAGACATAAGCATCGCCCCGCTGCCATTCAACAGGGAATGGCGGGCATTCCCCGCCAGTCGCAATTCAGAATGCAATGCCACGACATCGCGGCTCCCGCGAGTGGGTCGATCGAGCTGCTGGATCGTGGCTTGTGCGTAGAGTTGCGTGAGATTTGCGCATTGCCGACCACGCCGTAGCAGGCAACATGTCGCTCCGTCGCGGCAAGCCCGCTGTTTTCATTTGCTGACCCTGGCAGTGCGGCATGCTGGTTAGGAGGCCCGTGAGTCAAGGCGCAAGTGTGACCGACGCCGTCCAACGCTACGCGACATTCTGCGGGATGAGTTGAACGGCGCCGCGCTCTATGCGTCGCTGGCCGCGGCGCAAACCGATCCGCTGCGCGAGGACCTGTTGCAGCGCTTCGGTCCGCGCTATGTTCCGCCGGCCGGGCTGCCCAAGGAAGATGCTCAGCACGCGGCAGCGCAGATCATGCGGGACAAGCGGGGCGCGCTCGATACCCTGGCGCGGAAGTCATGATGAATGCTCAAGCGCCCCCTGGGCCCGTGGCTTCAGCTGCGGCCGCAGAGGTGGTGCTGCGGGTCTCGCACCTTGGGGTCGAGTTTGACGGCAAGGTGATCTTTCAGGATCTGAACTTCGAGGTCGGGGACAGAGAAACCTTGTCGATTCCGGGTCCAAATGGGGCAGGCAAAACCGTGCTGCTGCGGTCTCTGCTGGGGTTGGTGCCTTGCCACGGACAGGTTTACTGGCGAGCCGGCGTACGCATCGGTTACGTCCCGCAACGCGTTCCCCTGAACAAGGAACTGCCGGCTACGGCGGCGGATTTTTTTTGGAATGAAGCGGACAGCGCTCAAGGACGTCGCCAGCCTGCTCTCGCAGGTGGGAATCACGGATGGCGACTTCCCCCAAAGGCAGCTGGGTATTCTGTCCTCGGGGCAATTCCAAAGGGTGCTGATCGCCTGGGCACTGGTGAATGACACCAACGTGCTGTTGTTTGATGAGCCGACGGCCGGAATAGACGTCAGCGGCGAGAAGACGATCCACACGCTGCTGCAGCGAGCTCAACGCGAGCGGCGCCTCGCTCTGATCCTGGTCACTCATGACCTCAGCATCGTGTACGGCTATGCGACCAATGTCCTGTGCCTCAATAACCTGACTTCCTGCTAAGGGCCGCCGAAACAGATTCTCGACCCAAAAGTCTTGCAGAGCATCTACGGCAGCGAAGTCAAGTTCTATCAGCACGCGCATGACTAACCCGCTTTTCCTGAGCCTCATGGTTGGTGCTTTTGTCGGCGGAGCCGCCGGCTACCTGGGCTCGCTGATGATCACGAGGAAAATGGCGCTGGTCGGCGACGCTCTGGGGCACGTTGCTCTGCGCCTGCCGACCGGCAAAGAGCGGAGGGCAACCTAGCACTTGCAGAACGTCACGGAATCCCCGGCGATTTCCCGATAAGTTATTGGGGTCTGCGGTCCCGGACAAGGGACATGCGTGAGAGCACGCCGTCACGCGCAATGAACCCATGGTAGAGCGCGAACAGGATGTGCCCTACCACTAGCGCGGAAAACACATACGCCAGCACATCGTGCGTGCCGTTCAAGAACCCGTAGATCACCTTGTCGTCTGGTCCCCAGGGTGGCAACTGCACCTGGTTCAGGAAGCGGATTCCGTGTTTGCTGAAGTTCGACGCGAGGTATCCAGAGACGGGCATGCCAATCATACATACGTACAGCAAGATATGACCGAACTTTGCCGCGCGCAATTGCCGAGCAGCCATGCCCATGGGATAGGCCGGTGGCTGGTTCCGCAGGCGCCAGAAGAGCCGGGCGAGGATGAGCAGTGCAAGCAGTAGCCCCGTGGACTTGTGCAGGTTGGTGGCGAATGCGCGAGCCGGCGTGCCACGTTTGAGCTCACCGAGAGTCCACCCGAAAGCCAGCTGTGCAAGCACCGTCGCCCCAACGATCCAGTGAAGCGAAATCGCAACGCGGTCGTATCGATCCTGCGGAGAACTGGGCATCGGTTCGGTCGGCTCTCCGAGAAGGTATAGGTTCCGCTTGCACCCACGAGGCCGGTACGGCCAGGACCGGGTTCAAAAAAGCGGCTGCTGGTTTTTTCGATAATAACCGATCCCACGTACTTGCGGCCAGCAAGGTTGTAACGTACCTCGATGAAACCTGCGAAAAACGCCGCCGCATTTGTGGCCGCGCCCTGAGTTCGGGCGCTGCGCCAAGTTCTTCAATAGTCAAGTCGCGCTTGTTAGCGTCTGGCATCATAAACCTCCGACAAGGCGCTGACCTCGTGCTTCATCGCACGGCGAACGGAGCCGCACGTCAAGTTGCGCTGCGTTGCTGCTGCGCTCATGCTGCACGGGCGTGAAGCACCGAAGGCGTAATCATGGGCACGACATCCAACAATCCGGCGGAACTTCTCGCAAGCTTGCTCAAGGGTGGTCAGTCGATATTCGGCAACCCTACCGCGACGAATGACGCTGCGTCCGCTGCAGGTTCGGGTGCGTCATCGCCCTCCGACCCGATGAGCGTCTTCATAGCGTTCACCCAACAGATGACGCAAATCCAGCAGCATTTCGTCGATCAGATGACGGGGTTCCGGTCCGACCCTAGGATCGAATCCACGACGCCTCCAACAACAGCAAAGGATAGCGACAAGCGCTTTGCCGCCGAGGCATGGCGCAATGATCCGCGCTTCGACCTGTTGCGCCGCACGTATCTCGGCTATTCGGAGTATCTGCAGAGTGCGGTCGAGAGCGTTCCCTTGGACGACAAGACCAAAGCGCAGATGCGATACGGGATGCGTCAGCTCGTCGACGCAATGAGCCCGTCGAACTTTTTCGTCACTAACCCCGAAGCAATACAGGTTGCAATCGAGACCGGCGGGCAAAGCTTAGTGCAGGGAATGAATCTATTTTTAGAGGATCTCGCCAAGGGACGCGTCTCGTCAACCGATGAGAAGTCCTACGAAGTGGGTAAAGATGTCGCGACCACGCCAGGTGCAGTGATCTTCGAAAACGATCTGATGCAGGTCATCCAATACGCGCCAACCACCTCGACCGTGCGCGAGCGCCCCCTGCTCATGATCCCGCCTTGCATAAACAAATTTTATATCCTCGACTTGCAGCCAAACAACTCACTTGTTCGCTATATCGTGGCGCAGGGGCACACCGTATTCATGGTCTCATGGCGCAACATTGGGTCGGAGCAAGGCCACTTGACGTGGGACGAGTACCTCGAGCAGGGCGTGATGCAGGCGATCGACGTTGCACTCGGCGTGAGTGGTGCGGCTAAGGTAAATACGCTGGGATTCTGCGTCGGCGGAACCCTGCTCGCATCAGCCATTGCGGTGATGCGTGCCCGAAACGAGGACAAGGTCGCAAGCATGACCCTTCTGACCACGATGCTCGATTATGCGGATACTGGGGAGATCGGTGCCCTGGTGACCGAACAGAGCGTGGCCGCGCGCGAAGCGGCCATCGGCGGCGGTGGGTTGATGCAAGGCAAGGAACTCGCCTTCACGTTCTCGTCGTTGCGCGCTAACGACCTCATATGGCAGTACGTAGTGAATGGCTATCTGAAGGGCAAGGCGCCGCCGGCCTTTGATATGTTGTACTGGAATGCCGACACCACGAATCTCCCGGGCCCCATGTTCTGCTGGTACATTCGCAATACGTACCTAGAGAACAATCTGCGTGTCCCGGGCAAGACAATCCAGTGTGGCGAGGCGGTCAACCTGTCGCTGGTCGACGTACCCACGTTCGTATACGCATCGCGCGAAGACCACATCGTGCCGTGGCGCACGGCTTTTGCGTCAACGCAGCTGCTTTCCCACAACACGACCTTCGTCCTCGGCGCTAGCGGTCACATTGCGGGCGTGATCAATCCCGCATCGAAGAACAAGCGCAACCATTGGGTCGCTGGTGCGGCCGGACCCGATCCCGATCGCTGGCTCGAGAGCGCGCGAGAGGTGCCGGGGAGTTGGTGGCCGGAGTGGAGCACCTGGCTTCGGGAGCAGGCAGGCGCCGAGGTACCGGCACCCAAGACGATGGGCAATCCCAAGTACCCGCGCATCGAGGCGGCGCCCGGACGTTACGTGAAGGAAAAGGACTCAGAGACGAGATAATCGATTGAGAGAAAACGTTCACGCTGAGCTGGTGGGTGACGATTGTTGGCACGTTGAGGTGCTCAAGAATCTGGCTAACGACGCGCTCACCGGCATGGACAAGCTGGCGAAAGTCCCCCAAGGCAGTGCAGGCGCAGATTCTTAGCCGCATACTGCTCGGTCGCTTCGGCAAGCCCAAGGAAATCGCCCATGCTGCTCACAGCGCGCAGCGTAAATGTGCCGACGGCCGGAGCGGCCTGAGACGAGGGTGCCGCGGGCGTGGGCCGCGTTGCAGCTGGTTTTCCCTGCGCGTTGGTCGAGGTTTGCGCGCAAGCGAGTGCACACCCCAACGCGCATCCAAACCAGCCAACCGCGACATACAGCATTACTGGCATTGCAATACTCCACATCCGGCCCGGGCAAGCCCGCCAGGCGAGGCGTTCCGCCACGACCGGTAGCCCTTATCGCCCATGCGCGCTGTTGCGAAAAGCCCCGCAGTTCTAACAATCCCGTCCTGCGATGGCATTCGGGGGCAAAGAGGCTGTCGCACGGTCGATAAACATGCCTCTGCGCTACCTCGACGATGAATCCATGCGCCGCGGCACCCTCGTGCAACTCAATCGTGGGGAAGGCCGCCATGGTCTCAGCCGGATCGTCTTCCACAGCAAGCGTGGCGAGCTGCGTCAACGCTACCGCGAGGGCCAGGAAGATCAGCTCGGCGCGCTGGAGCTCGTGGTCAACATGATCGTACTGTGGAACACTCTCTACATGCAGGCTGCGATCGATCAGCTACGCGCCGAGGGCTACCCGGTCTTGGACGAGGACATTCCGCACCTGAGCCCGCATGTTCACGATCACATCAATATGCTCGGTCGCTACTCGTTCTCGATCCCGGAATCGGTCTCCCGCGATGAGTTACGACCCCTCGGAAACCCCTCCGGCCCCGGTCTTTAACCCGGGTTTCTTTTCCGTTGCTGCCGAAACCCCGCTTTGAAGCGCGCGCGCCGGAAGGCCTCTGAGTAAGTCGCGGTATGTCGGGACGTCTTTGAAATGAGGGCTGCGGCCGTGCGGTAGCAAACACGGCGTCTTGCCGGATTGAGTGATCATGAGGCCGAAGCTCGGCTCGATATGGGGCAAGCCGACGCGCTTTAGCGGTGTTACTCGGTTCGGTGGCATATTTCGATGACGACCAGAACTGGCAAGTGTGACGCGCCGCTCAAAACGAACAATGTTGCGGCCCGCACGAAGTATCTGTCTACGTTGTCCTACATACCGCTGCACCGGCAGCGTGGTGGACTCGTCGCCACACGACAATTGATGCGCGCAAAAGCAACCCATGTCTCAACGCATACTTCTGATCCAGGACGATGCGGCGGCTGCCAAGGCCATCCTGAACGCGCTGAGCAACTCCAGGGATGAGCTGTTCCAGGTCGAATGGGTCAGACGCTGCTCGGAGGGCATGGAACGACTCGCCGGCACCGCGGCGATATTGGTCGACCTGTCGCTGCCCGACAGCCGCGGAATAGAGACCTTCGATCGTCTGTTTAATGTGGCGCCCCAGATTCCGATCCTGATCCTATGCACGCCGCAAGAGGAGGAGACCGCCAAGTTGGCGGTGCAGAGTGGAGCCCAGGATTATCTCTTAAAAGCCCATCTTGACGCTTACCTGTTGGTCAAGGCCGTGGGGAGCATGATCGAGCGTGCCACAAATTCCGAAGCGTTGTTTGAAGAAAAGGAGCGCGCGCAGGTCACACTCAACTCGATCGGCGACGCGGTCGTAAGCACGGACGTCTCGGGTCATGTCACCTATCTCAATGCAGTCGCTGAAGGCCTGACGGGTTGGGCGAATGATGAGGCGCTAGGCCGGACTCTTGAGGAGGTGCTTCGAATCGTTGACGTGACAACGCGCGAAGCGGTGCCAAATCCCTTGATGCTGGCGATTCAGGACAACAAAACTGTAGCCGTCGCTCCGAACTGCGTCCTGATCCGGCGCGACGGCGAAGAAGCCGCCATCGAAGACTCTACCGCACCGATTCACGATCGCCGAGGACAGGTGACTGGCGCTGTCATGGTATTTCACGATGTCAGTGTGGCGCGGGCGATGACGGCGAAAATGTCCTATTTGGCACAACATGACAGCCTCACCGACTTGCCCAATCGCGTCTTGTTGAACGACCGACTGAGCGAAGCAATAGCGCTGTCCAGCCGCTACCGGCGAAAACTGGCGGTATTATTCCTGGATCTCGACCGCTTCAAGCACATCAACGACTCATTGGGCCACATCGTGGGCGATGGCCTGCTGCAGTCCGTCGGGCGTCGACTTTTCACGTGCGTGCGCAGTTCGGATACCGTCAGCCGAGTGGGGGGCGATGAATTCGTGGTCCTGCTGTGGGAAGTAAAGCACGCACAGGATGCAGCCATCACTGCGGACAAAATACTGCAGGTGCTGCGTGAACCTCACCAAATTAAGAAGCATGAGCTGCATATTACTGCGAGCATCGGTATTGTCACCTATCCCGATGACGGCACGGACGCAGAGACATTATTGAAGAAAGCGGATATTGCGATGTACCACGCCAAGGACACTGGACGCGACAGTTACCAATTTTTCAAGTCGGAAATGAACCTACGTGCGATGGAACGGCAATCGCTCGAGGACAATTTGCGCCACGCGATCGAACGGCACGAATTGGCACTGCATTACCAGCCAAAGATCAATCTGACGACCGGCACAATCATCGGCGTCGAGGCGCTTATCCGCTGGTGTCATCCGCAACGCGGGTTCGTGCCCCCGGGGCAATTCATCGCCATTGCGGAGGATTGTGGCCTCATTGTGGCGATCGGCCGGTGGGTATTACGGGAAGCCTGCCACCAAGCCCGCGTTTGGCAGGTAGCGGGTCTGCCCTCGATGTGCGTCGCGATAAACATCTCCGCGGTGGAGTTGCGCGCCCCGGGGTTCGCCTCCGGCGTACGTACGATCTTGAGGGAGACGAACCTGGAACCGCGCTATCTGGAACTCGAGCTGACCGAAACGGTCCTTATGGAGGATTCGAGATCCGTTGCGGACGTTCTAAAGGAATTAAAGGATATCGGCGTGCTCCTTGCGCTGGATGACTTCGGCACCGGGTATTCAAGCTTGAGCTATTTGAAGCGCTTCCCGATAGATGCTCTAAAGATCGATCAGTCTTTCGTGCGCGACCTCAGTACGGATGAGGATGATGCCGGTATCGTCACCGCGGTGATCGGTATGGGGAAAAGTCTACATATGCGGGTCGTGGCCGAGGGCGTGGAAACACGAGAACAACTTGCAATGCTGCAGGAGTACGGCTGTCCGCAGGCTCAGGGGTACTATTTCAGCCGGCCCGTGCCGGCGGTGGAATTTGGCCACTTACTGGAACACGGTGTACAGGCCACAGCCTTCGCCTGATTACGTCGCACTGCAGGCAGGCCGGAGGGACTCGCAGGAGAGCTCTGATATGCAGCAAATGCCAAAAAAACCTCGTGCGGATTGTTGGTCGCGACCTGGGCTCGTTGCAGCTGCTGCGGAGGATTGCGCCCCACGATTCAGGAAGTTGGCGCCACACCGTGAGGCTTTACTTCTAAGCCACGCCGACCTCGTGAGGCGCATTGCTTATCACCTGTTCCAACGGCGTAACTACGTCGATGTCGATGACCTGATCCAAGCCGGTATGGTCGGACTGCGTGAGGCCATCCGTGGGCACCGGCACGATGCAGCTGGATCCTTCGAAGCGTACGCTAGTGTTCGCATTCGTGGGGCGATGCTAGATTTTGTTCGGAAGTCAGACTGGAGCTTACGGTGCGTCCGCAGGGGCCGGGTGACCTGCCTCCCGATTTCAATGCCAAAGAGACGTTAATATTTCACCTGGAACACCGGCGAATCCTCCGGCCGCGTCTTTCGGTGATCGTACACGCGAGCCGTGGAAACGCTGGCATGACCGAGCCATTCCTGCGACTTGGCGATGTCGGCACCCGCATCGACCGCGCTGGTTCTGTCCAAGTGAGGGGCGGCCCAGGCTGCCGTTCTCCGGAATTCGCCGCGTAGCGTGGAGAGGGTCGAGCTGGCGCACGTACTGCTCGTTATTGTTCTCAATTGCGCAAGTTCATCTTGAGGGGGCCAATCGTCAGAGAGGCGTATGTCCTTTCGAGATTGAGCATTCGCGAATACCGCCGATGCGTTCGTTTGCGAGGCGTCACTAGGGTTTGCCCCGTCTACTCGTGGAAGTAGTGCTGCTCTGTAACGATGTCAGCAACAATTGTCCATTCGGCGAGCCGAGGCCGGTGCAGGGGTCCCAGCCGGTATGGGCGGAGAAGGCTCCGTTGTTGCCGCTGGTGACGTCGAAGAAGGGTGCTTCTCCCAGTGGGTAGAGTTGCGGATTGAGGAAACCAACTTTCTTGCCCAGCTGGTGGTTGAGCAGGGCGATGAGGCCCGCCCAAAGTGGGGCTACGGCGCTAGTGCCGCCGACGATTTCCTGCTGGCCGTCGACGAGAATCTGATAGCCGGTTTCCGGAGAGGCATCGCCGGCGACGTCGGGAACGCCGCGACCGCCAGTGCCCGCAGCCTTCTTTGCCGCTCCTGGAACTACGGCGCTGGACTTTTCAATTTTCGTCTTGGTGGCGCTCGATGGGGGCACGCCGGCACTCGCCTGCCAGGTGGGCAATGGGAAAACCGTGCTGACGCCGCCACCTGTGGCCCCTCCACCGGACGCTTGGTCGTTCCAGACCACCTCGGACTGGCGTTGGCCGTTGCTGGCCGTGAGTGCTGTGCCGCCACAGCTGAGGACATGCGGGCTGGATGCGGGAAAGTCCACGTTGTTGCCATTTTCTCCGTCGGAAGAACCACTATCCCCTGAGGCGACAGTGATCGTGATGCCGAGGGCTGCTGCCGACTGGCAGGTCGTGTCCATGCTGTTGATGGCGGACTGCGCCCAGGTCGATTCAGGGCCGCCCCAGGAGATGGAGATCACGCTCGGGTTGTGCGTGGCGTCGTGGATGGCGGTCGAAATGGCGTCCTGAAAGCCCTGGTCAGTGTTGGTGGTGAAGTAGACGACGATGTTCGCGCCAGGAGCCACGGAGCCAGCTACTTCAATATCGAGCAGGACTTCGGCATCAGCGCTGTTGGCGTTGGTAGGGTCGTTGCTGCCACCGTCGAGAGTAACGTCGGTGACGGTAGGCGGGGTGATGCCGATGGTCTTCGCGAAATAATTAGTGATGTCGGTGGGATTGTAACCACCGCCGAGCTCGATGATGCCGATGGTCTGTCCTGCACCGCCGGATGTACCGGCGGGAGCGGGGGGAAAGTTGTAGACCTGCGCGACCTGCGGCGGAATGAAGGTGCCGGCATCCTGGTTCGTGGCGGCCGATGCATTGCGACGGACGCGGATCTTTGGCGTCGCGATGGGGCGATTGTCGAGGCCAAGCACGGCTTCGACTGAGCCGATCAACTCCTCGGGCACGGTGACGGAACCTACGATAGCGTGGAAGCGGCCGCCGCTCTGTTTTGCGCCGCTCGGTTCATAGTCGTTGAGTTCGACGCCAAAGGCCTGGTTGAAGGCACTGATGGTTCCATGCAATTCGACGCGGCGGCGCAGCAGGCTCGACTTCTTTTCATCGACCTTCAGACTGTTTGCCTTGGCGAAGGCGCGGACGGCGTCGAAGTCTTTCTGGGACGCACCGTAATTGGCGGCGTACTCCCCGCGTGAAAGCTGACGACCCTTCAGCGAGGGAATGTCGAGCTTGGTCTTGCGGTTCAGAATGATGGAGACGCGTATTGGGCGATCGCCAGCCGCTTTTCCAACCTGGGTTGCGTTGGGAACCGGTGGATGTGCACTCTGGGGGAGCTCGACGCACTTTGGAAAGGTCGGGGACATACTGGTTTCTCCTTCCTTTATAAAGGCAGGCATTATGCGGCCGGGGCGGCAGCGATAGCCCATCCAATTACCTTACGAGGACCCTGATCGTCGCGCCAGCCACTTATCAAGATGGCTCGCGAAGGCATTGCGATCAGCTTGCGTGAGCGGTGATGGACCGCCGCCGACGTTGGTGCTTGAGCGCATCGTGTCCATGAAGTCCCGCATCATCAAGACGCCGCGGATCGTATCCGGCGAGTAACGCTCTCCGCGAGGATTGAGCGCTTCCCCACCCTTAGCGATTACTTCTGCGGCAAGCGGAATGTCTGCAGTAATGACCAGATCGCCAGCAGTCACGCACCTTACGATCTCGTTGTCAGCGGCATCGAAGCTGGAAGATACTTGCAGGAGCCGCAGGCTCGCAATGCGTGGATGCAGGAGCGCCTGGTTCCCAACCAGCGTCACAGTAACCCCAGTACGCTCGGCTGCCCGGTACAAGATGTCCCTGATGACCTTCGGACAGGCATCCGCATCGACCCAAATGCTCCCATTTGTCATGTCCCGGTCCAGTGTTGCCAGTCAGTACTTCACCTTGAACACCGGCGAGTCCTCCGGCCGGGTCTTGCGATGATCGTACACCCGCGTCGTGCTGATATTGGCGTGGCCGAGCCACTCCTGGACTTTCGCAATATCGGCGCCGGCATCGAGCGCATTGGTAACTGCTGCGGTAGGAGTATCATGGGGCCGAAGCGACCCGGGAGAGTGACCGGGCAAATTCGACCGCGCTTGCGTGATGCGGACCGGTCGGAGGAAAGCGAATTGGATGCCGATGCGTTATGGCGAGCGCGTCTTGGCGGCTTTTGCCAACTCTCACCATCGAGCCTATCATCTCGACGTAAACCAATGGAGAAATTCTATGGCGCATGGACTAAAGGTCGGCCTTGCTCTAGCTGTCGCTCTTATTTTGGTAGGGGCGGTCGCGGCGGCCGAGCCGGAGCATGAGCACGGCGGCGGCGCGAAGCCCACGGCACGCCAGGGAGAGTCCCATCCCGGCCCCAGCGGCTATCAGCGCGTCACTGAACCGAAAGGCTGGAACGCCCGGCCAAGCACGCCGGATCGCGCTGCCTATCAGCACAACTTCCAAGCCGCGCGGAATTACAAGATCGGACCCTACCACGGTCCTGTGGGCTGGACCGCGCGCCGCTGGGGGTTTGGTCAAATCCTGCCGCGCGCTTATTGGGCCTCGCAGTACATTCTGGCGGACTACTGGCTCTTTGCCCTTGAAGTGCCACCAGCGGGGTATGAATGGGTGCGCGTCGGCACCGACGCGTTTCTGGTGAACATAGCCACTGGGGAGATCCTGCAGGCAGAATACGGCGTATTCGCCTGAGTTGGGTGCGCACGGAACGGCGATTGATGCACGTTAGTGACCGTGCGTCACGAGATAACTCGGGCATCTAGATAGCCGCCACGCTGGTCATTCACGTGGCGCTGCGCGCCATCTGTCAAAGAGCTGGCGCTCTACTTTATTCGAGCATCAAGCATCGGTTGTCTTGCATCCTGGCATGCGTCTGACCGGCTCCCGGGGTTCAGCGTCAATGGTGGATTGATACTTCACTTCAAAGACCGGTGAGTCTTCTGGCCGGGTCTTCCGGTGATCATCGACCCGGGTGATGCTGGTATTGGCGTGGCCCAGCCATTCCTGGACCTTGGCAATATCGGCGCCGGCATCGCGCGCATTGGTGGCCGCAGTGGCCCGAGCAACGTGAGGTCCAAACCGCTCTCCACGGCAATGCCGACTTGCTTCCCATAGCGCTTCACCATGCGGTATACGGCCGGACGGCATCAGCGGAGCGGTCATCGCGGAACCGGTGGCATTGGCCCGAACAGGCCGGAAGAGGGGAGCCGTCGGATCGTTACCGTGGCCAGCCGCGGCCAAATAGTCGGCAATCGCCTCCAATGTACCCGCCTGCACTGGGACGTACCGCAGTTTTCCGCCCTTGCCGTGACATGCGGCCGATCTTGACATCCGAGCTTGTCAATGGCGCTGTTGGCGATGTCGCACTGCTGATCGACTTCAAACTCGTGCGCCGCGCGCTGTTCTTCGACCTCGGTGAGGCGGACGTGCCGAGCGCTGTTCCGTTCCACTTTTCGCCGCGGTATTTGGATCGCGAACTCGAGGTGCGCGCAGTTCGAGACCGCCTTCATGGGCTGCACATGGGCCCTTCATTAAGTATTGATACGCATGGCAGATCGATTTAAGCGTATCTAGGCTTCTGACCGATGGTCGCCTGGAATGAGCGTTTTGTTGATCGTGAAACTGCAGGCATTGCGCTCGGTGAGGCTCTCAAGAAGCACGAACTGAGACCACCTGTGGTAGTCCTCGGCTTGCCTCGAGGAGGTGTTCTCGTGGCTTTTCAGGTCGCACTCGCCCTGGGTGCGCCGCTCGATGTCATGGTGGTACGGAAGGTCGGCGCGCCTGATCAGCCGGAGCTTGCGATCGGCGCAATTGCCGCGGGCGACGTGATCGTGCGCGAGCCACGTATGGCAGCGTATCTGGCAGGACAAGATGTGCCGTTCGAGCAGCTCGCGCAACGCGAGCGCGGGGAACTGTTGCGACGCGAGCGGGCCTATCGCGCCAACCTCCCACAGCTTGCTCTGGGCGGCAAGACGGCGGTGCTCGTCGACGACGGCGTTGCCACGGGCTGCACGATGTTGGCGGCCGTTCGCGCTGCCCGCAAAGCGGCAGCGGCTTGGGTCATCGCCGCCGCACCCGTGGCCTCGCACGAGGCCGCCGATCTCATCGGCGGTGAAGCGGATGAGACCGTGTTCCTGAATATCCCGATCGACCTGCACGCGATCAGCCTGTGGTACCGGAACTTCGATCAGACCGAAGACGGCGAAGTCTGCGAGCTGCTCGGAAAATCTCGGCAGGCCGGACCCACGAGCGCGAGTCGCTGAAGGGGAATCTCACGAGGTTGATTCGGCACGGTCGAATCGGGGTAGGCTTGATTTCCGTGCCAAGAGTGTCGGTAGAAACAGCGCGTTTTTTCCGAGCGCCACGAGCACCTGCTCCGTAAACCGCTGATCTCAGATCGGTTTCTGTTCCGTGAAAAACATCGAAATTACTCGAGAAAAGCAGCATCGAACGAGTGCTTTTTGAGACGCAAAATGTGCATGATTTCTGCACGAAAAGTGCGTGTTTTTTTGTGAACAGCAAAGTTGGTAGAATCAGGGTGTTATAGAGATCACACTCTATAATTCTCGGTATTTCCTACCGCCACTTTCGACAGCAAAATCAAGCCGAGCCCAGGTAATGAATCGCTTGACAGATCCTATACGGTTTCTGCAATGACGGCCCCATCTTCTGAGCAGACGTACGTATGGCGCTATTTAAGCTTCGGCCGATTCGTGTGGCTGCTACAAGCCAAGCGTCTTTGGCTGTCGCGCGTCGATTTGTTGGGTGACGACTGGGAGATGCGACTTGCGGGCGAGCAACTCAAGCATGCGATTGCTCGCCATCCGCCGACGCCACTCGGGGAAGTCTCTGAAGATCCGATGGCCCGCGCGACCCGGATCATCCGGGAGTGGCGCCTCACTTCCTTCGTCAACTGCTGGAGCTCGCAAGAGCACGAATCGTACGCATTTTGGCGAGTATTTCGCCCATCTGTCGAGGGAGTCGCGATTCGATCTACACTCGAGCGACTTCGCGCGTCAGTGTAGCGCCCCATTCAAGTTCAAAAAGTGATCTACGAAATCCCCGGAGGCCATCGGCGGACGCCAACACGCGAAGACTTAATCACGCAGAAGCGCCCGGTCTTCGCGTATGAGCATGAGTATCGGCTCATCCTCGTGGCAAGCGCGACGCCAGATGAGGCAGTGAGGGGAATTGAATTGAAGTGGGATCCGGAAAGATGGGTCGATTCGATTCGAATTCATCCAGAGGCCGACAAAGCATTCACGGAGGCCGTAGTGCGCGTCGTCGAACACTATGCGCCTGCTCTAAAGCGGGTGATCCAGCCTTCCGTTATGGTGGAAAAGCCACCGTTCTGATGCCCTGATCCGTTCGACTCTGGGACGATTGAGCGAGTCCGGCGGAGCACGCGAATCGCGCTGCACAGAGTTCGAGGACACCGCACAAAGTGTCCGTGGTACCGATAAAACCTGGTTGACAAGAAACACCATTGGACTTAATTCGTTCGCATAATATTGATTGAGTCACATTGAGCTCGTTCGCGCCAAGTTCGCATAACAGGTAGTCGGTCAAGTCAGGTGCATATCGTTGGATGGGTTGGTGTTTCACGCGCGCAGCACGGCGTCGCCTCTCGCTGTGATTGCGCCGTTGGCTAGGCATTTCCTAGAAGGCACTCTTGATGACGCCGCCATCTACCCGCAATGCGGCGCCGGTCGTCGCGGCGGCGCGTGGACTGGCGATATACGCAACTAGTGAGGCGACCTCTTCCGGCGTTGCAAATCGCTTTATCAATGAAGTCGGCCGAACCTTTTCGAAGAACTCTTTCTCAAATGCCTCAAAGGATTTGTCTTCGGCGTCGGAGAGCTTCTCCACGAAATCTATAACACCACGGGATTTGGTGGGACCGGGGAGAATGCTGTTGACCGTAATACCGGAGCCGGCAACAGTTTCAGCAAGACCGCGAGAGACAGCGAGTTGCGCAGTCTTCGTCATTCCATAATGAATCATCTCTGCGGGAATCTGTACAGCACTTTCACTGGAGATAAATATGATTCGCCCCCAATTCTCGAGTTTCATGCCTGGCAGATAAAGGCGCGCCAAGCGAACGCCGCTCAGGACATTGACCTCGAAGAATCTGCGCCAGTCAGAATCCGATATTTCTGCGAACGGAGTCGGTTCAAAGATGCCGAGATTGTTGACGAGAATTCTCACGTGTGGATGGCGACGAGCAACCTCTTCAGCGGAGGAGCCCAGGCTTAGGTCGCCCGCAAAGCCTTGTACGTCTTGATGCGTTTTTGCCTTGAGCCTCGCCACCGCACTATCGACGGCGGATTGTGTACGCCCATTCACAATTACCAGAGCGCCTTCCTCGGCTAAGGCGCTGGCGATCGCGAACCCGATCCCTGCGGTACTTCCGCTGATGAGCGCAACCTTTCCTTCCAGTTGAAGATCCATAACCTCTTATATGAACGCCACCCGTATTGGGCAGTTGCTGTAATCGCTAGGCATCGAGGTGCGGATGCAGTCTTATATCCGGCCTACTTCGAGCAGAGACTTGCCTCTGCGTGGCCCTGATGAAAATCCGCTGAGGAAGGCCTCATCTCCTTGAAGGACTCGAAGTCCAAGAGGTTATTCAGGCTTGCTTCCTCACGGTCCGACCTGTTTGCCATCACGAGTGTTGCACCCGCTCAATTCGTTTGGCTGATCCTCCAGTGAGTTAAACCACAGGAACAGACACCGTCTGTCCCCACCAGTCCTCAAACGTGCGACCATGGGCAAGTAGCGCCCAGATCGTGCGCGCAATCTTGTTGGCCAGCGCGACGATGGCCACGTTTTTTGGGCGACGCGCCAGCAGTCCTTGCAGCCAGCGTGGCATGTGCCGTCCGGGCCGGCCGCTGTGGTTCAGCACCGCCCGCGCACCGTGGATCAGCAGGGTTCGTAGGTACGGATCGCCGCGCTTGCTGATGCCTAGCAGCTTCACTCGGCCGCCCGTGCCGCTCTGGCGCGGCACCAGACCCAGGAAAGCTGCAAACTCTCTGCCGGAGCGAAACGCGCGCGCATCGCCCATGCTCGCCACCACGGCTGTGGAACTCAGGGGGCCGACCCCTGGAATCGCCTCGATACGCCGACACCGCTCATCCTGCTGGCGGTAGCTGCCGATCGTGCGCTCCAGTTGCTCGATGCGCTGCGTGAGATCGCGCAGGCCTTGCAGCTGCTGCTGCAGCTGCCCGCGTATCAGGCCCGGTACCTCACTACGGCTCTCATCGGCCAGGATCGGTCCGGCCTGCGCGAGCAGTGCCCGCCAACTCTTGGGCACCACGACTCCGAACTCGTACAGCAGCCCACGTACTTGGTTGGCCTGCATCGTGCGCTGTTTGACCAGCTGCGCTCGGATCCGGTGCAGTCCCATCACGGCCTGCTGCTGCTCGCTCTTGAGCGCTACAAAGCGCATCTCGGGGCGCTGCGCCGCCTCCCAGATCGCCTGCGCGTCGGCCGCATCAGTCTTGTTGCTCTTGACGAACGGGCGCACGAACTGGGTCGAAATCAGTCGCACCTGGTGTCCCAACTCCTTCAGCGAGCGTCCCCAATGGTGTGCCGAGCCGCAGGCCTCCATCGCCACCAACCCAGCTGGCCGGCGCGCAAAAAAGCCTTGGAACTCTCCACGCCTGAGCATCTTGCGCTTCACCTCACCGCTGTCTGGCTCCACCCAGTGCACCTGAAAAACCTGTTTTGCCAAATCCACGCCATACGTCGTAACTTGCATGTCGGATCCCCTGTCCTGTGAGTGGTTAACTAACATCTCCACTCTGGCACATCGATGCCGTATGGACAGGGGGTCCTTCCTCTTCGCTTCCATCTCGCCCTCCTGCCAAAGGACGGGCGGCGTTCATCTCATCTCCTTTTCAGTGCCGCCTATGGCGCGTAGCGCTGTCGAGACAGTAAGGGGTGTTACCGACTTTTGACGAATAGTAACTTTTTGCAAGAATCCGACGATTACCCCACCCCCAACTCCGAGCAGGAAATCCCCAAGTCGGGACTTTCGACATCAATTGCATGGGAAGGCCAACTAGTGACATCCACATCGGACATCCTTAACCGCAAAAGGACAGCTTCAAGGGGAAATCACAGCCGCATTGCCGCGGAGAACTAGAACTGTCAGTAGAGGAGCACCGCATCGCGTTCGCTGCGCCAGCGGACCTCGTCGTGAGCCGTCAGCGCCTCCAGATCGGCTGGCGTCGCCGCCGGATCGTCCACCCAACGGCGCAGCAGATCGCTCCCGTTGATCACGTCGATCGCGGCCCGGTCCTTCTCGTACTCGTAGGCAAAGTCGCGCCACATCTCGTAATCCGGCCGCAGCCGCCGCAGAGCTTTGAACGCGAGCGCGAACAATCGCCAAGGCCTGAATCCCTCGTGGTCATAGTACGCGGCGTCTTCCACATGCACCTGGACACCCGCGCAGAGCTTCCCCGCGTGCTTATGAAACGTGGGCTCGAACCAGCAGGGCCGCAGCCGACAGCCACTCATCCATGGCGTCGCAAGCGAACGCATCTCCGCCAACAATGCCCGCACGTCCAGATCCGGCGCACCGAGCAGTTCCAGCGGCCTTGTGGTCCCACGACCTTCCGACAACGTCGTCGCTTCGAGCATCACCGAGCCCGGATAGCAGCGCGCCATCCAGAGATTGGGCGCGTTGGGACTCGGGTTGACCCACGTCCGCCCGCCGAGCGGCCATCCATATCCCGGTGCGGCGTTCGGCTCCCAACCCTCCATCGGCACGACGCGGCAGTCGACGTCGAGATGGAGAGTCGCCACGAACCACCGTGCAAGCTCTCCGAGTGTCAGGCCGTGACGCATCGGCATCGCACCGGCGCCGACAAAGCTTTCGCAGCCGGCCCTGAGCGTCAGCCCTTCCACGGGCCGGCCCACAGGGTTCGGGCGATCCAGAATCCACACGGCTTTGTGCTTCTTCGCAGCCGCCTCGAGCACGTAACGCAGCGTGGTGACGAACGTGTAGATTCGGCACCCGACGTCCTGCAGATCAACGAGCAGAACGTCAAAGGTATCCATCATTTCGGGCGTCGGCCGGCGTACTTCACCGTAAAGGCTGAAGACCGGAATGCCGTGCACGGGGTCGGTGTAGTCCTGCGACTCGACCATGTTGTCCTGCTTGTCCCCGCGCAGCCCGTGCTGAGGGCCGAACGCCGCGCTCAGGCGTACGTCGCCGACCGTCGCTAGCGCATCGAGGGAATGGACAAGGTTGCGTGTTACGGAAGCGGGGTGCGCCAACAGAGCCACGCGCCGACCCGCCAGCGGCTTGCGCAGCTCGGGCTCTTCGAGCACGCGGTCGATTCCAAACCTCATGCGGGGGCAACTTCCAGTGCGAATCCGTTCGGGTGGTGGAAATCGGGTTTGCCGGGTGGGTGCCGCAGCCCCCAGTACGAAAGTCTACCATTCTCGTCTTCGATGACCGCGGCCAGAGCGATCCGCAGGTGACGAGCGTCACGCAAGTCAGCCAAATGCCCTAAGCGCACCGCCGACTGGAGCTCGAGCCCATCGTCGCCTCGACGCACGGAGATTTTGGGAGCTCGGCTGATCTCGGCGGGCGACATTTCCTCCCGGTAGGCACTGAACCGGTAGATCGCCCAGTCGAGCGAGGGCGAGAAGTTGAATTCGTGATAGCTGGGCGCATCCGCAGGCGCGACGAAAGCCTCGAAGCACGTGTGCTTCCATAGAGCGTCTGCCCGTGCACCCGCGCCCGATAGGGGAACGCGTATGCGGGACATGTCCGCATCTAGTGAAAACTGGAACACGAGAATGCCGGGTTCTTCCGCTCGCAGCTGTACCCTGAGGCTGCGCACGGCGTCGTTGGGGGTCGAAGGGTGGGCAGTCAGCACGGCCGCTTTTGTATCAATGGACGACATGCACCAATTGTATTCGCTACCGTTCCTACTACATACCAAGAGTAGGGGGCATGCGATCGCTCGCGCGAATGCTCAGGAGCCAGGCGCTAGCTTTTGGGCTGCACGCGCAGAAGACCGATCAGAATAATTGCGTGAATGACCCAGTTCGAGATGCCCCTGCCAGCCGTCGCAAAAGTTAGGCTCGAAATCGTCGATTGGCGGGTCGGCCGCGGCGTCGTTGTGGTGTCGGCCTCTTCGGCGTGACCCGGTTTACGGACGGGGCGAAGCCACTCTAAACGGCGTCGCTTGCTGTCAATGACGCTTTGTGGTCCCCTCTACGGTCTGCCCCCAAAAAGCTATGACAGCGGCGCTTGACCGCCGTTTTCTCGTGCCTCTTTCGCCTCCGCCGTGGGGGTCACTCAAAAGGAAAGAGGCCGAACATGACCAAGACACTCAGTAAAGCCGACCTGGCACAATTCACGGGCGGCGAGAACTGGTATCGCCACGCGATCAACCGCGCAGTACTTTTCACCGACGGCGCCAAATACGTCTGGCATGCCAATCGCCGCGTCGCTAAAGGGCGGTTCCGACCACTTCGCCAGTCCGGTCCGGTACTTGCGGAGGCTTAGCGTGCATAAATGTCCGAATCGTGAGCGGACCCCAGGTATATCCCGGCGCCCCAACGTTAATCAGGAGCGTGGGGACGGTCGCGGGCCTCTTCAGAGTGGGCGTTCTCATCAGGGTCGCATCTAACTATTAGGCGACCAAACCGTGCGGCATCGCTGGCGAGCGCCTATCGCCTGCGCTCATGACGATTGAAACAAAAGGCGAACGCCGCGAAATCACATCGAAACCTGCTCCCCCCATATTTCCCCCTGCGGGCGGCGGCGCTATGCAAGCAGGCGCGCTGGCCAGGCGAAGCGATCAGGCGACGGGTGTTTGACATCAAGGAGACGATCATGACCGAGTCCAGCAGCGAGCGCCGTTTCATCCTGTTGTTCCGTCTGCTCATGGCGTGGACGTTCCTCTATTCCGCATCGCAGGTGTTCAATCCGAACTTTAGCGTCGCCGGCTTCCTGAGCGACACCAAGACCTTCCACGACGTCTATGCCGTGCTCGCGAAGCCCGCTTTCGACCCGGCGCTGACTTTCCTAGTCGGCTGCGGCCACCTGCTCATTGGCCTTTCGCTGCTCGTCGGGCTGATGGTCCGGTTGAGCTCGGCGGTCGCGATTGCGCTGCTTCTGATGTATTGGACGGCGCACATGGATTGGCCGTTCATCGGGAATACGGACAACTTCATTATCGACTACCACATCGTCTACGCGGTCGTGTGCGTCTATCTGATCGCCAAGCACGCCGGGCACGTGTGGGGCCTCGACGCTTGGGCCGAGAAGCTGGCGCTCGTCGATTGCCATCCCAGGTTGCGTCGACTGGTGGCCTGAAGTGGGCTGAACGCGTACATCGGCAGTGGCCGCTATCGGGCGAGGATTCTGCACCCTTACGCGTCCGCAGTTGGGCCGGAAGCGGGATGTTCGAGCTATTCCTGGTCCTGATCGCGAAGAGCCTATGGCCTATATTCACCTTATCGGCGGCGAGAACTGAAGGAGTACGGGAGATGAAGTATAGGAAACTGGGGAATACCGGACTCATCGTGAGCGAAGTGGCACTTGGCACGATGCAGTTCGGCGGCAGGATGAACATGGGCAACCTCGGTCAGGAGGACACAACGCGAATGGTGAAGCTAGCCCTGGACAGGGGCATCAACTTCATTGATACCGCGGACGTGTACAGCCTCGGAGAGAGCGAAACTCTGGTGGGTAATGCCTTGAAGGGCGTGAGGGCGGAGATCGTCCTGGCCACCAAAGTCCGGCTCCCCATGAGCGAAAATCTCAATCGAAGCGGCGCGACCCGCGTGAACATCATGCGCGAAGTGGAGGGCAGTCTCCAACGGCTGCAGACCGATTACATCGATCTCTACCAAGTGCATGGATGGGACAGCAACACGCCGCTCGAGGAGACACTGCGGACGCTCGACGATGTTGTGCGTCAGGGGAAGGTCCGCTATATCGGGCTCTCCAACTTCATGTCATGGCAGGCGGCCACCGCGGTTATGCTGCAGGAGCGCCTGGGGTTGGAAAAATACGTGACGGCGCAGATGCACTACAGCCTCGTCGGCCGAGGTCTCGAATACGAGTTCCAGTCGTTCGCCGAGTACTACGACATAGGGATCCTGGTTTGGAGCCCGCTTGCCGGCGGTTTCCTTTCGGGGAAGTACAGCCGTGCCAATCCTGCTCCTGCCGGCACGCGATTCGCGGAGGCCGGTTCCTTCGTGCCCTTCGACAAGGAGATGGGCTACCGCGTCGTGGAAGCGCTGAAGGAGGTGGCCGGTCGGCATGGTGTAAGTCCAGCCCGTGCGGCGCTGTCGTGGGTGCTGGGACGGACGGCCGTCAGCAGTGTGATCGTCGCTGCCCGGAAGGCTGAGCAACTGGAAGATAACATCCGTGCCGTAGACCTTCGGCTCCCGGACGAAGAAGTCCGGCTTCTCGACGCGGCGTCGGATCCGGGCGTTCCGTATCCGAAGTGGATGGTCCTTCAGCTCGACACCGCGGAAGACCCGCGCTCGAAGGCCCTGTATCCTGAGCGCTACGTAGAAGGCGGTCCCTGGAAGGATCGCCGCGGGACCCGGTGGTCCGGCTGAGAGCCCCTTACTGCCCGCGACGAAATTCTCGAAACAGGAACAATGACGTAAAGTCACTGAGCGATGGGAGCCGTGAAAACAAGCGGATGAAACTCGCTCAGCGCTCGCCAAAGGACAATTAGACGTGAATGCGATCACATCAGAGAAAAGCAAACTCGGATTTGTAGGAGTCGGCTACATGGGCCGGCCGATTGCGCAGAGGTTGCTTGAATCCGGCTTCAAGCTGGCCGCTTACGACCGGCACCGCACCAAAGCGGAGGAGCTAATTCAATATGGCGGTACAGTCGCGGCAAGCGTTGCGGAACTTTCCTCCAGTTGCGACGTCGTGTTGTCGTGCCTTGCGAGCGATGAAGCTGTTCTGCACGTTTATGAAGGAGCAGATGGCGCGTTTGCCAATGCGCATCGCGGGTCGCTGGTCATCGACCTGAGCACGGTGAATCCAGAGACCTCGCAGGAACTCTCAAGACTAGGCTCCGAGCGTGGAGTTGACGTCCTCGACGTGACCATATCGGGGAGTACACCGGCCGCCGAGCGGGGGGCCCTCACCCTGTTCGGGGGCGGAGATGCGGGATGCTTCGCCGCCGCCGAGTCGATCTTTAGAGTGATCGCCAGCAAGTATTTTTATCTGGGGCCGAGCGGTTCCGGAGCAACCATGAAGCTTGTCGTGAACAGCCTCTTGGGAATCGGGATGCAAGCAATTGCCGAGGCCGTTGCGCTTGGTGAGAAGGCTGGTCTCGATCGCAATCGATTGCTGGAGGTTCTTTCAGAAACTGTGGTCGTCGCTCCTGCACATGTAGGCAAACTGGAAAGAGCGATGAAGAGCGACTATAGCCCTCAATTTCCGCTACGGCTTATGAACAAGGATTTCGGTCTGATTCTCAACCTCGCGGCTGCGGTGGGTGCGCAGATGCCCGCCACACGAGCGGCTTTCGAGGTTAATGCAATGCAATCGGAGCAAGGAAAAGAGCAAGACTTCTCCGCCGTGATTCTGCAAATGGAAAAGCAAGCTTCTTTGGGTTCCACAGACAAAGGGCGGACTCGAGTTGGAATTGCTTCAGCGGAAAAGTAGGTCTGCTCCGCGTGCCGCTTGCCGACGCCAACTGCCTTAAGCTCCCGGGCGAGCTCGGAGATGAGTGGGAAGATGACTTCGTGCTGCTCGCCGACGCCCCCTTCACGAGCGGCTACCACCCGGTCGCGAAATTTAGCGTCGCGCCGGACGACGCCCGGCGCACGTAGACGATCATTTGCTTTGATCGATCTTAGCCTGAAAACATATTTTTTAGATCTAAAGAGGCGCACCAATAAGGAGGGTCGTCCTCACGGCCGACCGCCGTCGGCACGTTTGCACACGGCTAAAATTCATACGCTGTTCTACGCTGGCGCGAGCAAACGGCAGATTGCCGCCCAACTAAAAATTAGCCGATCCTCAGTCAGGCGACTATTGGAATCAAAGCCCAGAGCTAGATCGGCCCTACGCGTGCGTAAACACGCCTAACATCAGTATCCCTATGGGAACCCCATTTTATGCCGCCGCTCAAATTGATAACCCGGGTTGAATCGGCCTTTGCTGTGCGATTGGGAACTCTTTGGGAGATGTGCACATGAATGTAGTCGTCAAGATCCGGGAGGGTGAAGTACGTGGCTGCGTTGCCGATGGCGTGAACACGTTTAAGGGAATTCCCTTCGCAGCGCCGCCGTTTGGCGCCAATCGACTCCGGCCACCACAACGGGTCGCGCCCTGGCGCGGCGTGCGAGAGGCCGTCATCTATGGGCCGAGGGCGCCTCAGCTGCCATATTCCCCGCCGTTTGACGTGCTCCTTCCGGAGCTTGCCGTCGCCGGTGAGGACTGCTTAAACCTCAATATCTGGTCTCCCGATCTCGGGGCGCCGAGCCGACCGGTGATGGTCTGGATTTCTGGTGGTGCATTTGAGCACGGAACAGGTGCGGGGCTCTGGTATGACGGCAGCCGGTTCGCGCGCGACGGGATCGTCTGCGTGACCATCAATTACCGGGTCGGTGCCGATGGGTTCCTTTATCTTGGCGATGGAGACGCCAACTGTGGCTTGCTCGACCAAGTGGCCGCCCTCAAGTGGGTGCAGGAGAATATCGCCACCTTCGGTGGTGATCCCGGTAACGTCACCGTCTTCGGTGAGTCGGCTGGAGCGATGAGTATCGGCTCGTTGCTTTCCATGCCTCGTGCCCAGGGGCTGTTCAGGCGAGCCATCCTCCAGAGTGGGGCCGATCATCCCGTGATGTCAGCCGCAACGGCGCGGCGGGTCGGCCAGTACCTTGCCGGCAAGCTTGGTGTCGAGGCCACCCGCGAGGCGATCGCGAAGGTCCCCCTGGATCGAATGCTTCAGGCCCAGGCGGAGTTGAACGCCGATCTCGCCGCACGGCGCGACCTGCAGCGTTGGGGCGAAGAGGTCGTGGTCGCCATGATGCTGTGGCAGCCGGTGATCGACGGCGACGTCATCCCCACGCGTCCGATTGATCGCATTGTTGCCGGAGCCGGCGCGCATATCGACGTCATGGTTGGCACGAACACCGACGAGTGGAGGTTCTTCCTGGTACCCAAGGGCGTGATCGGGCACATCGCAGATGAGGTTCTGGCGGGAGCCATCGCGGCGTACGGGCTCCCGGTGGAAACGACACTAGTCGCCTATCGCGCCGCATATCCCAATGCCAGCGCTGGCGACCTGCTCGCAGCTATCCAGAGCGACGGGTACATCCGCATCCCCGCCCTACCTCTGGCCGACGCCCACGCGAAGAGTGCATCGGCCACCTATATGTATGAGTTTGCCTGGCGCTCACCACAGTTCAACGGACTCCTCGGCGCGTGCCATGGGGGCGAGATTCCCTTTGTCTTTGACACGATCGGCAACGAGACTGAGGCGCTCTGGGGAACCGACCCGCCACAACAACTCGCCGACACCATGCACGCCGCCTGGGTTTCCTTTGCGACTAATGGTGACCCCGGTTGGCCGCAGTACGAGCTCGGCCGAAGGCTAACCATGCGCTTCGATACGACGTCGCAGGTCCTGGACGATCCTCGATCTATGGAGCGGAAGCTGTGGGAGGTCGTGCGGTAGCTTCCCGTAGGTACCGCGCCCTCGATTTTGTAGCTAAGCGTGCATAAATTTCCGTTTCGTGAGCGGACCCCATACTGGTCTGGACCCAACCCAGCTGTCAGTTGGAAAGGCCGAGCGCCGCGGCGATGGCGGTAAGCGAACTGGCCACGACCTGGATATCAAGGATGGCCATGAACATTCCGAGGCACATCGCGCCAAAGCTCAGCCCGAGCCGCAGCGAATTCTGCGCCGCTGGCTCAGGCGGCGTCATGGCGGATGCCGATGTCGGTTTCAGGGCCGCGCGCCGACGTCACCGACGCGGCCTTGCCGCTCAACGCCGCCCCCCAGGTGAGGATTGTGGGAAAGGCGCGGATCAGCTGCGCGGCGGCAGCGCGACTGTGATCGTTCATCGCCAGCCACGCGAACAGGGAGGCAGCATACAGGCGGGCGGCGAATTGCCGTTTCCAGGCACGCGCATAGTTCGGGCCGGCGGCGGGACCGTCGGCGACCAGGCGTTGTACCAGCAGCCAGGAAGACTGGATCGCCATGCTGATGCCTTCGGCGATGATGGGATGTGCCTCGCCCGCGACATTGCCCGCAAAGAATATGCCGTCGCAATAACGGGCCCGGATACCGGGCCGGATCGGGCCGGTGGAGAGGATGGCGTTCTCGACCGTTGCGCCCTGCAGCGCGCGCCGAGCCCCTTCGGTGCTCGCCAGGATATGGCGAAACACCGCTTCACCCGCCTTGCCACCATGATTTTCGCGGGCCCGCCCCAGCGCATCGCGGCGGACGCAGCAGGACAGGGTGACGCGGCCGCCATCGCTGTGCACTATGCCGCCATAACCGCCAGGAAAGGCAAGTAGTGGCATCACGCCATCCGCCAGCGCCCCGCCGCGGAAATGGGCCTTGAAGGCGAACAGGTCGGATTGCCGAGATTTCGCAGTGACGGCGAAGGAGCCCCTGGTGTTCCAGGAACCGCAGGCCGCGATCACTACCCGCGCGCAAATCTCATCGGCGGCGTCCGCGCGCCGAAGCGTGAGTATGTGTCTGTCCGCCTGCCTGCTCAGGGCGGCAACTTCGGCGGGCTGAAACAGCATCGCGCCCGCCGCGACAGCGGCATCGCGCAGCAGCACATCCAGATGTTCGCGGCCCAGCGCCCGGCCCCATCCCGCCTTCGCATGGGGCAGTGGCGCCTCCACCATCTTGTCGCCGAAATAGGCGGCGACCTTGTGCACCGGCGGCCCGGCCTGGGCGAGGAAGTCACCGGCCACGCCGCAGGCCTCCAGCACCGGCATGGTCGCCGCCGAGATGAATTCGCCGCACACCTTGCGGCGGGGAAATCCGGCGCGCTCGATCAGCGCCACCGACCAGCCCACCTGCGCAAGCAACCGAGCCGCCGTGGCGCCCGCCGGGCCGCTGCCGATCACTGCTGCGTCAAACCGCATCGCGCCTGGCCGAGGAGACATGGGTGAAGGGAAACGTCAATCCTTCCCGCAGGCGCCAGCCTTCGCCGGGCCACAGGCGCGACAGCTCGCGCCCGGCATAGCCGGCGTGCACGCTGGCGACGGCGTCGTGCCGTGTCACGTCATTGCAGGCGAGCGCGAACAGCATGCGGCTGGCCAGCAGGGCTACCCGCTACCGGTGCGGCTCGCAGGCGACGAAGCCGCGCGCCTTTTCCACTGCCAGCGTCAGCAGCCGCCTCAGGGCCGCGTCGTCCAGGTGATGCAGGAAGAGGTTTGCGGTGATTATTTCGGCATCCAGATGCGGCATCGCCTCGAATATATCGCCGGTGACACTTTCGCATTTACAGCCCAGGGCGGCAAAGGCAGCGCGCGTCTGCGGGCTCACGATATCCTGCCGGTCCACGATCAGCGCCGTCACCTCCGGCCAGTGCGACGCCGTCCGCCGCGCCACGCCCAGCAGGAAACGCCCGTCGCCGGAGCCGAGATCGGCCAGCCGCCGCGGCGCCGCCAGCGGCCGGAGCAGCCCGGCCATGATCGTCTGCTGGCGCATGACGAAGTTGATCCGCGCCAGGTCGCGGCGCGAGGCGCGGCCCCGCGGATCGTCCGCCGCCAGCAGGTCCAGCAATTCCGGTTCGAGGGTGCGCGAAAAACCCACTCACGCCGCCATGCGAAACCGCATCGTCTCCGCCACCAGGCCCGGCCCGAACGCCATGGCGCAGCCGCTGATGCCGGGGGCTGTGTCCCGCATCAGCCGGTCGAGCACGAACATCACTGTGCCCGACGACATGTTGCCGAAATCATTGAGCACGCCGCGCGATACCGCCAGCGCGGCCGGCGGCAATTCCAGGGCCCCTTCCACCGCATCCAGTACGGTGCGTCCGCCCGGATGCACCGCCCACAGATCGATCGGCGCCTCGTCGTTGAGGAAGGTGGAGCGCGCCTGGGTAAGACCGCTGCGGATGGCGCCGGGTACCCCGCCGGACAGCACCATGTCGAAACCTTGCTCGCGGATGTTCCAACGTATCAGTGCGGCGGTGTCGGGCACCAGCGCCGCCTTGAACGAATCCATCCGCACGCCCATCGGATCGGCGGAAATGAGCGCCGCAGCACAGCCGTCGCCGAACAGCAGGAAGGAAAGTATTTCCTCCAGGTCGGTGGTCTCGTGCAAATGCAAGGTACATAGTTCCAAGTTCATCGCCAGGACCCGCGCGCCGGGTTCGGAGCGCACGATATGGCGCGCCAGCTTCAACGCGTTGATCGCGGCATAGCACCCCATGAAACCAACGAATGTACGCTCGATATCGGGATTGAGTCCGCAGCGCTCCACCAGTTGCAGGTCGATGCCGGGCGCGAAAAATCCCGTGCAGCAGGTAACGATCAGGTGGGTGATGCGGCTGCGGTCCTCACCGGTCAGCAGCCGTTCCGCCGCTTCGGTCGCAAGACGAGGCGCGAAATTCTCGAACAGTTTCATGCGCGCGCCAGTGCCGGGAAAGGCGCCGGGCCGGTAGAAATGAGCGGCGTCGCCTTCGCCCTCCGGCTCGAAAATGGAATAGCGGTGCGAAATGCCCGAGCGTTCCGCCATACGGTTGAACAAGGTGAGGCGGCGATTGTCGCCCTTCAGCATCCGGCGCCCGAAGTCGAGAAAGCCCTCATGCACGTCATGTGGCGGCAGCGCGGTCGCGATACGATTGATGAAGGCGTCGGTCATGGCGCTGCCTCGTCGCTTGGAAGATTCAGTGTAACGCAGCGGCGCCCGCTTCGATGCTTAATTCCCACCTGCGGCTCGGCGTATTGGCCATACGGTGCTCGGCCTCGCCGATGGTTCGACCCGCGATCGCTAGTCGAGAACGCAATCAAGCACGGTATCGCCCGTCTAAAGGAGGGTAGTACCTTGCTTGTGGCTTCGAGCATAGTCGACGGAAACCTTGTACTTGTAGTGATGAACCCCAAACCGAATTTCCCTGCTGGTTAGTACCCCGGCGAACGAATTGGGTTTTTAAAAAAACGCGTCCCAGAGACTGCAGCTGCTCTTCGGCGGTCGCGCCTATCTGCAACTCGACCTCGCTGACTCTCGTTAAGCGAAGCTCTTTCCGCAACCTGGCCAAGTCATTCGTTATTCCCGGTGGAGCAAAGCGCGCGTCCACCACCAATTCGGCCTCCGGGCTCTTAGCGTGCTAAAACATCCCTTTCCTGAGGTGTCCCCAACGACGCCGCCGCCGATGCAAAAGAGGGCAGGCCAATAAAAAAACGGCAATCTGAGAAATCCGGCCGAATTAGAAGCCCGTGGAGCGGTTTTCGAGAGTGGGGTCACAACCTTGCTATCGCCCTTTTGTGCTGAAAACGGACTGAGCGACGACGGGCGAGCGAAGCAAAAAGGGGGCCGAAGCCCCCTCTCGGGTTAGATAAGTCCTAACTCGGCGAAGCTGACGGTTGAGCCGCCGGCGACGATGATGTGATCGAGCACACGGATGTCGACCAGCGCGAGCGCTTCTCGCAGGCGACGGGTCAGGAGCTCGTCAGCGTGGGACGGTTCTGCCACGCCGCTGGGATGTGGATGGGCCAGCACCAGAGCTGCCGCGTTCTTGGCGAGCGCCAGCTTGACGACCTCGCGCGGATGGACCGATGCGCCATCCATTACGAGCCAGGCCCTCAGCAAGATCAAATAGGTATTGCCTAAAACGTCGATAGATTTGGTCAATGATCGGCAAGATGTCATGAGGAACTCGCTGACTCTTCGCATATCGTGCGGTTGCTTTCGATCAGATCAATTTCTGGAAAATCTATCCCTCTAAGTCATAGACGACACGACTGTCAAGGCGGGTCAGTCGCGGCGATCTTACGAAAAATAAGCCATGTTCGCGGACGCCTCCCCCCGACTCAGGCGGTAACGGGAGTAATGCGGCTCCGAGGCTGCAGTTTTTTCAAGGCCTTGTTGAAACCCAGGATATACGCCGCGCGCAGAACCAGGGCAGTCGCAAGGCCGGCCAGCACTACTCCGTGGCCGTACACGATAAGGTCGCTCCGTTCCATGCCTTCAGGCAATGTGCCAGCCGCATAGACCAAAAGAATCGGCGCAATGATCGCTGCGGCTGCGAGCGCGGGGTAAAAAAAGTCGCTGTGGTTTCTGGTGGAAGTAGTCATGTCAATCTCCTGGAACGTTGGTTTGATTCAGTGTTGTCTGCCGTGAGCCCTTCCAACCGACCCTCGCCACGGAGGGAAAGTAGCGGCCACTGCGCTCGGAACAGCAACCTTCCGTATTGCTCCACCTAGCGAATGCGTTCGGACGTTGCGTTCTTAGTCCGTTAGTCACTGGCCGCGCCGCGCAGGTTTTGGTCTCGCCGAAGAAATCTGATCCGGTCACGTCGCAAGCGCCACGGCGGTGTGGGTTCACATAGGCCAGCGTTACGGTCTTCGGCGATTGATTTATTGGATAAGTCCGATAGAAGAAGTCTATCGGTCATGAAATGCTCGGCACGATGCTGATTCAGTAGCTCCCTGATTAGTCATGCGAATATCGCGTTTGTTCGAACAAAGTCGGCGATGACTCCAGAGGCAGCGATGGCCTGCTTCCGCCAAATCTTCTCTCCGACAGTAAGAACCATGTCTCCATGACGCACTACTTACGCCCGTATCAAATTTGTCTCACATCATGGAGAGCACCAATGAAGTTGCATCGAATCATCACCAGCAGAGCGTCGGCTTCGTCTGCGCTCAGCGTTGTTTGCGCCATCGCCGTCGCCGCGTGCGGGGGCGGGAGCGGGAGCGGCGCCAGTCAGCTCGCCAGTCCGATGGACCCGCAAGCGAGCACGGGATTCACCGATACGGCTTTAGTGTCAAACAAAGTCGGGGTCGTCACCACCTCTACTAACATTGACGCTAACCTGCAGAATCCCTGGGGCATAGCCGTTGCACCGGGTTTGCCCTTCTGGATCGCCGACAACAACAGCAACCTGGTTACCCTTTACAGTGGCACGGGCCAAATTGAGACCAACGAAATCACAGGTTCGACCGACGTCGGCATCGCCATCCCAGCGTCCGCAGCCGGTGTGCAGTCCAATCCGACGGGCCAGGTTTACAACGGGGCTGGCGGTTTCCTCATTCCTACGAGTAATGGTCAAGAGACAGCGTTGTTCATATATGACGGAGAGGGCGGAACCATTGCCGCCTGGGCACAGGACAGCGGCGCGACGGCAGTCACGGCGTACGACGACGGGGTGGCCAACGGCACCGATCACGCTGTCTACAAGGGGCTGGCGCTGGGCACCGTCGATGACGCAACTTATCTCTATGCGACCGACCTGCATAACAACAAAGTCGACGTATTCGATACCAACTTCTCCAAGCCGGCTGCTATGCAGGGAAAATTCATTGACCCGAACATTCCAAACGGCTTTGTGCCGTTCGGCATCGAGGCGGTGAATGGGCAGTTGTACGTCACATACGCCATGCAGGATCCGGCCATGCATGACGAAGTCACGGGTGCTGGCTTGGGTTACGTTGATATATTCGATTTCAACGGGAACTTTATCAGCCGCTTCGCATCGGCAGGCGCGCTCAATGCCCCCTGGGGAATCGCGGTTGCACCTGCCGGATTCGGCTCGTTAGCAGGGGACGTGCTGATTGGCAATTTCGGTGATGGGACCATAAACATTTTCACAGCCAATGGGTCCTCTTTGGCAACCTCTGTGGGCCCCTTAACGGTCAGTAATGGCGGGACGCTGGCCATCCCGGGCCTGTGGTCCCTGGTATTTGGAAACGGTGATTCCGACAAGCCTCTCACGACGCTGTTCTATACCGCCGGATTCGCTGATCAAACGGACGGTGTCTTCGGCAGCATCTCAGCAACGAGCACGACCAACACGAATCCAACCCCAAACCCCTACTGACCATTTAGCAAGGGCGCTTTCACCAAGCAAGGCGATGCCCCGCACATCTGTGCGGGGCATCGCCCGATCTTGCGGGTCCTGACGCGTCATTGCGGCGCGAATTGCCAGTACGCTGTTACCAATGTTAGCCCGGCGAGCTGCAAGCGGACACGGATCGCCCAGATCTCCTTCAGTGTGAACGGGGCCTTCTGGCCAACGAGCTTGCCTTTGTTCCAGGGCTCGCGAGAAGAGCGTGGGTTTGGTAGGTATTCCACGGTCAGCTCCGGTTGTTTCAGGGACAACCAGTCTGCCTCTCAGCTGACGTCCCCGGCCGTGGTGTACGAGAGAGCTGCTGAGCAGCGCTGAACGGCCGAGGGCCGGAGGCCCGAGGGCGTTCAGCGCCGGCGGCGCCCCGAAGGGGGCGGTCATCGTGAGTCTTGGTAA